>Ga0265797_10000140_pt1 | contig 140199 bp, 128 predicted proteins | sample P2T30metagenome_FD_192433 | JGI IMG/M metagenome (GOLD analysis project Ga0265797, IMG submission 192433) | Plant litter microbial communities from East Loma Ridge, Irvine, California - P2 T30 | ecosystem: Environmental > Terrestrial > Plant litter > Unclassified | place: USA: California...
AGGATTTTGACTAATTCAAGAGTGATCAGGGCTCCTAGCTTTACGGTCCGGTAGATCTAGTTCTTAAGTGTTGATTCTTCGATCGGAGTTAGTATTTGTTAACTAACGTGACTTTCGTTTCTCGATTTTCGTTTATAAAGCCGATCTCGTAAAGCCGATATAGGAATTTAAAAGACTAGTATAGCTCGGCGGACTGATTTATATTCACCGTTCACTAACGCATTCAATACGTTAGTTACGTCTTCTTCAGTGTACGAAGGCATAGAGAAGGAAGAGAAGCATAAAGTGAGATAGCGGGGTTTATATAGCTGACCTCGGTAAAGTGCGCGACATCCCCTACTGCGCGACTTCCCCTACAGGCATGTTACTATAGAAGAAGCAAATTAGTAAGATAGAGAGAATAGAACAGAAAATAAGAGTTACTAATTTCAAAATATTATAATTTAGTTAAATGTCAATTTATAATTAGGCTATTGAAATATACTAATATAAACTTTATTATAAAATATAAAGTATATAAAAATTATGTTCTGACTAGTATCAGCTTATTACTATAGAGCTATATTGATTTAAAAAAGAAGTCTCAAAAAGTTAAAAAGTTATAACGAGACTAGCTTACTTATCTAACGCGGGGCACGGGGGCGTGTCAAATCCTAGAGCGTGTCAAACAGATCCGCCTTTTTCCTACTCACTAACTTCTACGCGTCATGTCTTAGCCAAAACGCATCTAAACAAGCTCAAAAGAAGGCAATCTATTGCTAGCAATATCAGCTTTTCAATCAGGCTAATGTGTAAGCATTAATACAGCCGCAAAGCTTTATGATATGGTTCCAAAATCCCTCTACCGAAGAATCAACGGCGGCACTTCAAGAGAAGACTATATACTAACTAACAAGAGACTTAGTAATATTAAGGAGGAAGTGATAATTCAGGACATTCTAAAGCTTAATGCCTAAGGACTATCCCCTTCAATCAGCCTAGTCAAAGAAATGGCGGATACAATCTGTAAAGCAAGAGGTACATAACCTATTAGAGTGAACTAGCTAAATACCTTCATCAAAAGGACTCTAAGGCTTTAAGTCAAACTTAGAAGGACATATAAGTGTTAGAGGAAGCTTTATGAAGATCCATAGGTTATTAGAGGCTGGTTTAAGCTTATAAGGAACATAATCAATAAGTATAGGATCATACCGGAGGACATATACAACTTTAATAAAGCTAGCTTCCAAATAGGCTAGATCTCTGCTTTAAAGGTTATTATAGATACAGACAGGTTAGGAAGGCTAAAGCAGGTTAAGCTAACAAACACTAAATAGGTTATATTGATTTAAGGAGCCTATATAGATAGCTCTATAGTTCCTCCATTCCTAGTCTTAAAAGGGAAGGAATTCAACTATGCATGGTTTTACTAAGACCTACCTTTAACATAGACTTTTATAGTTAGCTAAAACGGCTAGACTATAGATTAGATTAGCCTCTAATAGATTCAGCATTTTGAGAAGCATATAAGATAGAAGATAGTTAGGAGCAAAAGGCTCCTTATTCTTAACAACTATAGAAGTCATATAACACTAGAGTTCAGAACATTCTATAAAGATAACAGCATTATCCTCCTTTAGATACCTCCTCATTCTTTATACCTCCTTTAACCATTAGATGTTAGCTGCTTTAGTCCTTTAAAGACAGCCTTTTTAAAGCTAAACCAGGACTTAATCAGAAACTATGTCTTCTATGTTATAAAGGTGGACTTCATTATAGCCTTTAAACAAGCCTTCCTTACTTCCTTTACTTAAGCTAATGTTTAAGTAGGGTTTAGAGGTTCTAGCTTACATCTATTTAATTTAGAGGCTATGTTGTTCTATTTAGATCCAGTGCTAAGGTCTCTAAGTTAGCCTTCATCTTAAGAGTTATAGTGTTTTAAGACCCTAAGCAATACCGAGGAGGTAGACAAGTAAGCTATACTAATCAAGAAAAGGCTTAAAAGGCATCAAAGCAGCTCACTAACCATAATTATTAAGGCTCTTAATCAGCTATCTAAAGGAGCTTAGGTTATGGCTGCTTTAATAGCCTTACTATAGGTATAGATTACTACCCTCTAAAAGGCTAATAAGGCTATACATGTTCGGAGGAAGAGGACTAGGAAGGCTCTAGTATCAGGTACTACCTTATCAGTTAGTAAGGTATAGGCTATAGGTGGTTATAAGGAAGTTGAAGCTGAAACAAGAGAGGAGATACTAAGGTTAAAGAAGAGGACATCAAGGTATAGCAAATGTGGTTAGGAAGGTCATACCTATAGAACTTGTAGGGTTTGAGAATATATACTTCTGTATGGTATGTACAAATCTTAAGTTAATTGAACTAGTAGTTGTTAAGTTATTCAATTATAAAGGTGGTTAACCTCAATTCTGTTTGACACGCTCTAGGATTTGACACGCCCCCGTGCCCCGCGTTAGATTATAAGCTTACTTAATAGCTAAATTATAGATTATTCAAAATAACAGTATTGTAGACTAGCTACGTTAGGCTACTAAAGCTTATTAAGATAAGACTAAGTTATATCTATTGATTAATAGATGATTCTAGAGCTTAAGATCTCTTTATATATATTTATTAGAATCTCTCTTTATATTCAGAGATATATATCAAGTTTACTTTCTCTACTTTTTTCATTAATTAATACTAGCTCTACTAAGATAGACTAAGATAGACTAACTCACTAGGTACCTAGAATATAAGCTAATAGATTGGCATAAATATAATATACATATAAACTCTTGATCTTTAGCTTGATAGTACTAATAGTTAATAAACTAAATCAATTTCAGACTATAAATTCTAAAACTCTATTCTGCTTTCTCTACTTCTATTTCTTCTGATATTATAGTAAAGATTACAAAACTATAGGGGTTATAAGACACTAAGCAAGAGCTTCTGATAAGTTATAAAAAAGTCATAAGTTAGTAAGCTCATATAGTTAAGATTTAAAGATTCAATTTAACTGAGTAGTACATATAAACAACTTATAAATTTCATTTTATTAAATTTCATCTAATATTAATTATAAAAAGTCTTAGGACATTAGCTAGGTTTATACTATTAGAGATAAATTAGCTAATAGTAGGAGAATTCCTAAATAGTACAATAATATAATAGTATATAATATTTAACTTAACTTAACTTAATTAGATTGTTATTAGCTTTTTTCTAGTTAATTAAATACTAGAATCAGCTTTTATCTTCTAGTATTATAGTAGAGAGAGTAGAATAGTAGAAAAAGCAGAAGAGAGAAACAAGACTCACTAATCTAAAAACTTATAAGTTAGTTATATATCTTAATTAAGATATAAAAAACTATTAATATAAACTTTGCTATATAAAGTATATAAAATATAATCTGATTTAGTATCAGCTTTTGACTATAGAGATATATTAATTTAAAAAGAAAAATTTAAAAAGTTAAAACACTTTGACTAAACTAATTAGTTAGGTTATAAACTAAATAATTAAGTCAAAAGTTAGTTTAAGTTACACCACTATGAACTAGCTATATAAGGTTAGTGTAGGCTATTAAAATAAGACTGATCTAGGTATATTAATTAATAAATAGCTTAAGATAACTTTAAAGCTTAATCTTTTTAATATATCTATTATATTATTTTAAACATATTTAGAAATAAACTTAAAATCTATTATTTCTAGTTTCTACATTAGTTAAAATTAGGCTTAACGTACCTGGCAAGCGAGTGAGTCAGGCAAGCGAGTGGGTCAAGATTTTGCATATTCCACCTTCAACTGTTAATTATGCAAGCAATATTAAAGATATAGAAACAAAACAAATCGCATTATAAACTACATGTCCTAGCATTATGCTCAAAAGAACCACATCTGCTATACTTGCTTAGTGCTTTCTTACGAACACTTCTTAGCTGCTCATTAAGTAATACTGAATCAATATTCTTATTATCATCCTCGGGTTGCTCCTCAACTATAGGTCTCTCAGTACTGTCCTAACTATCCTGAATAGTCATTAATGTGGTCGTTCGAATGTACTGTTTTTTTTATGTTCTCTTTTACTTTTAGTGCTGATTTTCAGCTCGAAGAGCAGCTACCTTAACCGTCAAAAGTGCCTTCTTATGTATCACATTCTTAAAGCCTTTTAAAAGTTGTTAAAAGGGCTTATCATTTAATAAAGCTAATGATCTCCTTCTTTTACGATTCTCTAATAATACTAGCTAGCTTTATCTCTTAATCTAAGGTAGAGTCTTTAGTGTTTAAGGGTTTTAAGAGGTCTAACTACTTCGGGGCGATAGAGTAGCTTTAATGACAGGTCTAAGGTTTTCCAGAACTCTCTCTAGGTTAAATAGAACTAGGCTAGTTGCTCTAAAGCTAGATGAAATGGTTTTAATAGTCATAGTTTGTTAATAGGCTATAAAGAATGTAGGAAGGAATTCTTCCTTCGTGATATAGTTGATGCTAAGTCTCATCTTTTTCTTAATCTAAGAGCCGTATGCCTTCTTTAAAGGGCCGAAACAGCTTACATCTAAAGGCTAAAGGCTAAAGAATATAAGATATATGTATAGGCATATACAAAGTCAGAATACAGTTCTAAAGGCAGAAGTCTCTAAATTCGGATGTTAAATAGCTGCTATGACTATCGAATATCAATAGTCTCTACTTACCCTTATAATGCTTCGTATTTTCGTAGAAGTGCTAAATCTATTCGAGGCCTAGTTTGTCGTTCGTCTATCTATTATCACTAATAGCGATTCTCTAGGTTGTTAGGATGCTAGTGTTATACTAGGTCGATAGGTAAAGCTTACCGTTAAAGATAATAAATAGAGGGATTACCTATCCTCTTACATTAACTACCTCGATCGTAGTAACCTACTTCCGGTTCCCCGGCTGTTTTATCCTTAGCCTACCCTTCCTATCTAATAATGTGATCACTTTTGAAGTTAAGATGACACCTATCTAAAAGCTAGTCTCATCGAAGTTGAAGATATCCTCTTCCGTAACGCCGTACTTTGCGATTATGTCTCCCACTAGTTTGAACTATAAGCTAATCAGCTTTAGGTCCTTAACTTCTACTCTTTAAATATCTAACTTCCGATTGTATACACTTAAGAGCTTAGGATGGCGTTTTACAAAGTTGGCGACCCATTTTGTACCGACTGTTTAAGGGCGGGCTAAATTCTTAGCCCGAAGCATTATATTAGCTATCTCTTTAACAATTGCGCGCTAGGGAGGGAATCCGTCGGTAGATAGCTCAAGGACCTTTCGAAGAAGGACTTGCTCTTCGTTAATAGTGAATTTTCGCGAGTTAGGTATGGTTTCTTTACGTAAGAGGACTCTAAGGTGTCGTCTACGAAGGGTTTCAAAAGGAACGTCGTATACGTTAGCCGTAGCTCGAAGGGATGAAATTTGATTGCTAATATAAGCTTGAAGGGCTAAAGAAATACGTCCCTCGAGTTCAGAGGGCATTGTAACCAGACTTTGTTATGTAATAAGAGGAATAAGGTAGAAGATGCGTTACGCGCGCGTTTTGACCCACTCGCTTGCCTGACTCACTCGCTTGCCAGGTACGTTACTAAGATCCACTAAGCTTACCTAAGCTAATAGCTATATAGAAATTAAGCTAATTAAGTAACTTAATAAAGAAAATTTTAGCTTAAACAATCAATTATTAAATATAAGACTCTAATTTAGATAGCTTATACTTGATTAACACTTGTATAACTCTACTTAGACTTTGATAACCTCTAAATTATAACTTTATTTCTATTTTTATTTCTTTACTATTCTACTTCTTTTACTATAATACTGACGTGCCTGTAGAGGAAGTAGGACAGTAGAGGAAGTGAGACACTTTTTTGATTTCAGATTGCGAAAACTTACTAATCAACTCACTAACGCCGTGGCGAACTAACAAATTAAGCTAACTCATTAGCTGATTCTTCTTCTTCGTCTTCTTGTAAAGAGATTAGTAAATGTTCCGTCTTTTTTCCTTCTTTTCTTATTTTTTTCTTCTTAGTCTTTTCTTCGAGATCCTGAACTAACTTAAACATATCTTCTTTTATAAAAGGATATTTGCTCTTTAAAGCCACTCTTTTGCCCGTCTTGTATGTCTTACGGGTATTAAGTAGTACGTCCTTCTCGCGTAGCTCTCTCTCTAAGCTAAGATCACGTTAGTATCTCGATCTTTAGCAAAGTCGATTAAATCCTGAATAAGCTCTCTAGCTAAACTCGATATATCTTTATCATTTCAAACGAGATCGATAATCTGACGTAGATTAAGAGCCTTAGGGGTACGCGGATTACCTCTAGCCCTTAGGATCCGAGATGCATAACTAACTTAACTAAAAACTTGATTTCCCGGAGAGGAGGTCCGAGGAGGAGAGGTAATCGTCGATAGTAGGATCTTAGGATTAAACAGATAGATCCTAGCTTTTCGAAAGCCGGATTCGATAGACGAAGACTTAAAACATTAGGCTCTAACTTTAATATAAGCTAAAGTCTATTCTATGTACGGTGAACGCGTAGTTAAATATCGGAAAATTCGGTCGATCTATAAGTTGATTACCGTTTTTAGAAGTCTAAAAATCGATAAATCGAGAGGCTACGTTCTATACGACGAGTATAGTAGTAGTAGAAAGAGGTCGATTATCGACGTAATATAGTAGACGATAAACTAGGCCGTAATATAAGAGGAGTGACTATCGATGATTAAGAGGTACTATAAGTTAGTTGATTTACTAACGAACAGCTAGAATTGCGTTTTTAGCTATTCAAATCTAATTAGATCAGAAGTCTAGCCTTTTGTCGACGTAATAAATTTTTAATATACCGGAGTCTCGTCGGGAATCTAGCCTGAATTCAAATTTTCGTCTTTAAAAATCAAGTACGGAGGCAGGGTCACCCCCGAGATACCAACACACCAAACAAACAGGTAATCAACTCTTATCGTCCTAGCTATTTCTTTTCTCGGCGAGTATTAAGCTAATAAAGTAGGACAACTAACTTCCTACTAGATCCGATTAAGAAACCGGTTTCGTCGACGTTATAGATCGCACTAGGAGGATATTTGTGTTTGCATAGAACCTCTTCTAAGTTATCGAAGTACAATTTTATCGTCGAAAAATCAAGTGCCGTAGATCGTGCTATATTGATAGTACGGAAGAAACACGTCTTAATTTGTAGGTAGCGTGTCCGAAAGCGATCGATCTATCGGTCCGAGATAGAGCTTAATACATTTTAATTAGTTTTCAAACTTTATTTAGACTAAATTTCTAAGGCTAAGATTTTTACTAACTAAAGAGTGATCGGAGCTCCTAACTTAGTAGCGCGGTAAATCTAGTTCTCGAGTGTTAATTTTTCGATCGGAGTCAGTGTTTGTTAACTAACGTGACTTTCTCTTCTTGATTTTGATCTTCAACGTCGATTATATAAAGTCGAAGAGGGGATTCTGAAGACTAATACAGTTCGACGAAGTGACCGATATTCGCCGTTTACTAACGTATTTAATACGTTAGTTATATCTTCTTTAGTATACGAAGATTCTTCTTTAGTATACGAAGATATAGAGAAGGAAGAGAAACAGTAGATAAGAAAACAGAGGTTATAAAGCTAACCTTAGTAAAGTGTCCTACTTCATCTACTGTCCTACTTCCCTTATAGGCACGTTATATATACTCTAGAACTAACTAAATATAGTTTACAATATAGCTAAAATCATACTAAATTATCTAGGACTTATCTCTAGATAATTCATCATTAGAGTTAAAAGCAAATATTAAGCTTAGTTATCTAAATGAACATCTAAATTATATTTAAAAGTCTAGTTATAGTAAAAAACTATTCAATTAGACTGTTATAGCTTAAGATGAAGATAATTCAGTAAAACTTATATATATTTAAGAATCTAAATTTCAAATTTAGAAAAAGTATTGTATAATTGATACCAGCTTAATTAATTTATACTTAGTTTTAAGAACCTTATTTTTTATATAACTAACTTACTAGGTCTCTATTGCTAGTTTATTAACTAATATACAAAGTCTATGATCATTAAATTAGAGTATAAATCTTATTTAGTCTTTCATAATCTCTATAGTCTTGTAACCTAGATCTACTAAGTTATAGTAAGTTCATACTTTTGCTATTCATCAAACGAAACTAAAGTGGAGATTATATATTAGTAGAAGCTCTAGACTACTAAGTAAATTTATAAGCTTCTTAACATCTTTATAGAAGTACTAGACTAACTAATAGAAGTGAAGTATAGAATAATAGACAAGACTTACGAATATTAGTAGATTGTAGATTAGTAATATGATTAAGCTATATAAATTCAATATAGCTGAATTAAACATAACTTATAGGCTATAAGATATGTAGATCTTATCTCATTAGATATTTATCAACATAGTTATACTAGCTAATAAACAAAGTAGCAGTGAATATATTAAGTCTTTAGAATATAAGTTAGATAATATCATTATAGATAAACTAAATAATAAGTTAATTGTTTATAATTACAAGTTACTAGAAAACAAAATTGTTCGGTTATCGAAGTAGTCTAGTTAAATCAATAGTAACTTCTTTTATTACTTCAGTTACTTAAAACAGTTCAGACAATTATCTATAAAAGGATTGAGTGACTAGATCAAATAAATTTAGAATTAACTAGCATATAGATTTAATACTAGAGTTCTACTTTCTTTACTAATAATATTATTATAAGAGAAATAGAATATTCTATATGAATCTAATACTCTTAAGTATAACTTATAAGTTAGTTTAGTTAAAACTTCCTAACTTTTTAGGGCTTCTTTTTTGATTAAGATATTATTGTGACTATAGATTAATACTAACTAATACTAGATTCATATACATATTAGATAGTAGAGCTTATATTGATAGATTTCCATAGCTCAATCATAACTTTTTACTAATTTATAACTGTATAACATTAGTATTTTTTTTGTATATTTTACTTTTTAGTGTATTCTATTTCTTTTATTATAAGATTATTTGAGAATTTACTTGCTATATATTAGTATAATTTAGCTAACTTCTTATACTTTAGCTTATTAAAGTTAGTTTTATCTATATCTTTTAGTTCACTATAAGCGAATGAAATTTAAGTTGAATTATTTCTTTACATATATATTATAGTATACTAGAAGTATATCTAGAAATATCTTAGATCTTTTATTCTTTTATTCTTTTTGATAGTATATTATAAATCCATAAATCTCTAATTAGATATTCTAAGTATCTAAATCTATATACTGAAAAGAAAACTAGTTTTATTGAACTGATATATTTCTAGTTATACTTTGTATTTTAATTCTCTAGTTAGATAATAAAATAAAGTTTTAGTTTCTAGAAACTATTATAATAGTTTTCAGTAATACATTATTTTTTAATTAATAGATATCAAATTATCTTTACTATCTCTCTTATCTTACTATCTCTAATATTCTATTTCTAGTATTATAAGTAGTGAACTTCTGAAAATAAAAGAAATTAGTATTCTAGTAAAAGTAAATTCATAAAGATTTACTACTAGCTGTTAGAAAACTAGAAGTTAGTAAATCTTATAAGCTAATATCTATGTATTTAATATAACGTAGTCTAACATATAGATAAGTTAGTATATAAACATTTAGTCTAAAGTATGATTATTCAATTCTTATCAAGCTATGATAAGTAATAAATAAATAGTAGTATTTCTAGGTTAAGACTATAATATTTTTCTGCAATAGAATATAATAGATAGACAAGCTAGCTTATAGCTAGTTATAATTATATTAAAATTAAAACTGAGTTATAAATACTCTAGGATTAAGTAATAAATTAAGTTATATTATAACTCTTTAGATATAACGTGCCTGTAGGGGAAGCCGGACAGTAGGGGATTCCGGACACTTTTTTAATTACAAAACTTCAAACTTGATTCACTAACTCACTAACGCCTTAATCGACTAATTAACTAAGCCAATTCATCAAATAATTCTTCCTCTTCTTCCTCTGAAGAAATCATTATATATTTCGTCTTTTCTCCTCCTTTTTTCGTCTTTTTCTTTCTAGTCTCTTCTTCGAGATCTCGGACTACTTTAAGGATGTCCTCTTTCGTAAGAAGGTATTTACCCTTTGAAGCTACCCTTTTACCCTTTCTACGCGTCTTACGCGTATTAAGTAGTGCGTCCTTCTCGCGTAGCTCCCTCCGAGCTAAGATCGCATTAGTATCTCGATCTTTAGCAAAGTCAATCAAATCCCGAATAAGATCTCTAGCTGAAGGTGGTATATCTTCGTCATTTTGAACGAGATCACTAATCTGACGTAGAGTGAGAGCCCTAGGGGTACGCGGACTACCCCTAGCTCTAAGAATTCGAGATGCGTGACTAACGTCGTGCGCAACTTGACTTTCTGGTGGTAGGGTTATAGGGGGGGGTTCAAGAGTCGATAATAAGATCTCAGGATTAAACGGATAGATTCCAGCCTTTCGAAAGCTAGATTCAATAGAAGAAGGCGTAAAGCATCGGGCCCTCGCTTTGATATAAGCTAAAATCCATTCTACGCGCGGTAATCGCATAGTTGAATGTCGGAAAATTCGGTCAACCTTTAGCTAAGTTAAGGGCAGTTTTTAGAGGTCCGAAAATCGATAGATCGAGAGGCTGCGTTTTATGCGATGAGTGCGGCGGTAGTAGAAAAAGGTCGATTTTCGAGGTAATGCAGTAGGCGATGAACCGGGCCGTAACGTGAGAAGAGTGACCGTCGATAATCAAGAAATGTCGCAAGTTAGTTGATTTACTAATAAACGGCTGAAAATGCGTTGTTAGCTATTCAAACCCGATTAAATCAGAAGTCTAGCCTTTTTTCGATGTAATAAACTTCCAACCTGCCGGGGTTTTGTTAGGAATCCAACCTGGATTTAGATTTTCGCCTTTAAAAATCAGACACGGCGGCAGGGTCACCCCCGCGGCGCTTACGCATTCGAGAGAAGTAATCCACTCTTGTCGTCCCGGCTGTATTGATTCAGCCGATCAAGTAGAACGACTGATTTTCTACTAGATCCGATCGAAAAGCCGGTTTCGTCGACGTTATAGATCGCACTAGGGGGATATTTATGTTCGCGCAAAAGATCCCTTAAGTTACCAAAGTACAATTTTATCGTCGAAAAATCAAGTGCCGTAGACCGTACTACGTCGATAGTACGTGAAAAGCATGTCTTAATTCGCGGGTGTCGTGTCCTAAAGCGGTCGATCCATCGGTCTGAGATAGGAGGGAATTGATTTTTATCGAAATTTGAACCCCGTTGAGACTGAATTTCAGAAGCCAAAATTTTGACTAACTTAAGAGTGATCGGAGTCCCTAACTTCGCGGCGCGGTAGATCCAGTTCTCGAGTGTTAATTCCTCGATAGGAGTTAGTATCTGTTGACTGACATGACTTTCAATTCTTGATTTTCGTTTTTGAGCTCGTTTTCGTAAAGTTGTCTCGGGAATTTGAAAGACTAATGCAGCTCGGCGAAGTGACTTGGATTCACCGTTCACTAACGTATTCAAAGCGTTAGTTATATCTTCTTCGGTATACGAAGGCATAGAGAAGGAAGAAGAAACGCGGGGGAGTAAGCGGGGTTTATAAAGCTAACCTCGGTAAAGTGCGCCGCTTCCCCTACAGTCACGTTATGTAAAACATCTCTTAAGTTATTAAAGTACGATTTAATCGTCGAGAAATTAAATGCCGTAGACTATACCGTGTCGATAGCACGTGAAAATTATATCTTAATCCGTAAGTGCCGTATCCGAAAGCGATCAATCTATCGGTCGGAGATAGGACCTAATTCATCTTCGTTGTTTTAGAACTCCGTTTAGACTAAATTTCCGAAGCTAGGATTTTAACTAATCAAAGAGTAATCGGGGCTCTTAGCTTTATAGTCCGGTAGATCAAGTTCTCGAGTGTTATTTCCTCGATAGAGGTTATTGACTATTAACTAACATGACTTTCTAAATATGATTTTTGATTTTTTTGTTGTTTTTATAAAGTCGAAAAGGGAATTTGGAAAGCGATTGCTGCTTTACGAATTAACTAATATTCGCTATTAACTAATGCATTTAAAACGTTAGTTATATCTTCTTCGGTATACGAAAGCATAGGGAAGAAAGAAGAAAGCTGAGAGAAAGTAGAGTTTATAAAATAACCTCGGTAAAAGTGACCCCAATCCCCTACTGACCCGAATCCCCTATAGGCATGTTATAATTAGTTTAATATAAATTAACTTATATTACTTCTAGGTATATATCTTAAGTTATGATTATACTTAGTTCGACTCTATTTATTTAAAACTAATTAAAGTAAATTTGACTAGAAACAGAAATTGCATTATAGTATAAGTAGCTACAACTTATACATAGTAGAAGAAACTCTATATTATCTAGAGCTTACTAATCTGAAAAAATATTAACTAATTAGTTAATTAATCAACAGCTTTTCTATCTAAATGTTTACTAGTCTAAACTTTGATATATAGTGTCTATTATAGTTATAAATCATAGCTTTATAAGATACTTATTCATAAGTTAGATATATACCAATTGTAAAAGTAGAGGTTTTAAGCTAGTGTAACTTAGCTAACTAGATAATAACTAAGACTAATCGGCTAGTAAAATAATTGTTAACAAACATACTATATGATTTAGTTATACAAGCTCTTAAGCTAACTTAATCTGACTAAAATGATTGTTAGATAATAAGCAAGTAGTTGACTTAACCGAGAATTAGGTTAATCAAGTAAGTTAGTTCTAACATACGTAAATTTATAAGTTAGACTAATTAGTATATTTCTTAGATTTCTCTTTTTAAAATCTAAGAATTAGGTTACTAATAACTAGTTCAGTTGGTACTAACTTAATCAGCCTAAGGTTCAAACTGTGAGGTGCTTATATACTTAGCTTAACTTACTAACACTTGATTTTCAGTTTATCAGAACTGATAACTTATAGCTAGCTAAGTAAATACTTACTTCACTTTATAAAGTCTACATAACTTGATGTTACTAATTCATGATCTTCAGCAATTCATTAATTCAAAGTCTAAGTACTGTTTCAACTAAGACCGATCATTGTAGTTTTCTAGGAAGCATAATACATCTAGGTGACATTGAGTATAATAGATGTCATGTTACAACTCAAGTCAAACATGTAACTTATTCATACAACGTACAACAATGCTCATTGTTGTGATACTCAAGCTAGTCAGCAACGCTTGCCTGATTCACTACTGCTACATAAAGTAGAGGAGTCAGGAGTGACTAACTTACATCATCACTAGCTGTTTGACTTTGACAGACATTGCTTGCGATCAGTCATTCCTAATCTCGGAGCCTTCGTCATCACTGAACAGTCCTTCACCGCTAGCCAACCCTCTGTCGCCTACAGACTCTGTTTCGATTGCTTTGTCGGGGGTTCCACGTTCCACCCGTCGACGTGTCCAACTCGCTCGCTTCTCATCCGTTCAACTTCGCCTTCAAGTCGGTTGTGGCACTGCTTTGATCGCCAGACTTTGCATCAGTATCACCTCCGCTGATATCTAACGCGAGGTCGAGCAAAGGCTGCTTGCAGTCATCTACGACGAGAGTTATCCCTCCTTCGCCTTGGGTCTCCATGTCGGTTTGATGATGGTCAAGCTCTGCAACAACGCTGTCATGTCCATTGGTCTGTGGGACCTGTGCGTCATTGGAGCTCAAGGCCTCCAATCCGGCATCCTGCTGCTGAGTGGAACTCTCGTACTCCAACATCTTATTCTCGCTTAGCGGCGCAACATCACTGTGAGCTTGCCGATTCTTTACTTTGGCTCTTTTGAGAGAATTTCTGCCTTCTTTGTGGTCTTTCGCCTTGTCGTTCCAGCACCAGGTGTAGAAGCTGCCGTAGCACTCAGACCAATAATCGACGAAGCAGAAGCCGGCGCTTGTTTCTTTGACGGTGGCTATGAACTTCAAACCCGGGTAGCACTTGTGCAGAGAATGCTCGTCGATGAGGAACTCGAGCATGTCGCTCCTTAGAGCATCGTGTGAAGGGAGGTCGAGGGGTGCTGCGTGTTGAAACTGATAGCGCTTGCATAGGAGCTTGCCCATCGGCAAGACGCAAGTGCCTTTCAGCTTGCTGAACAACTCTTGGGCTTCCTTTGGTGTCTCTGAAGGAAGTGTGATGGCGACGACTTCAAGGCCGACGTCCTCTTCCTCCTTGACGATCTCGAGCTCTGCGGAAAAATCGAAAGCTCCATTCTGTGAAGGCGTTGCAAAGGCAGCAATGCCTGCATAAGCAACCCACTTTGCCTCCTGTGCAGTCAACCCAGTGTTAGAATCTGTTGCCACGTCTCCGTCCATCCAGCTGCCTTGGTATTGAGACTTTGCGTAGTAGCCACCACACAAGATCGAGCAAGCTTTGCTGAAAGCTCCAGGAAAGACTGACTGGACCTCCGCGAGTTTGATGTATTCGTTTTCGATGGGTTCGAAGGTCGACAGAGCTGCCTTGATCTGACTGGTGTATCCAGGGCACACGTTGTGGTAGAGCAAGTAGTTGAAGAAGTTGCGGATAACATTGCAACCGGCGTTGGTGACCTTCTTGTCGTGTTCGGGGTCGTCGTGGAAGAGAAACTGCATTGGAAAGCAGGTTGAGAAGAACCCCTTTGTGACGCCCTCGAAGTCGACAACCCATTTCCCATCGCCTACTTCGACACTTTGCGTGACTTCCTTGGACATGTAGTTGACCTGCTTACGCCTTGCCTGTTCTTCTTTGCTGAGGCCTTCCAACTCTTCCTTGCTTGCGCCTCCAGTGAAGCCCGATGGCCTCTCGTCAAACCCTCCGAAGTTCAAGAAGGCATGGAAGGTCCTCAATGTGTCTTGATGGAATTTGCGGTTCATTTTGTACCTCAGGACGGCAGTTTCGATCCTCTCGCATATCGAGTTTTCAATGCTGTAGTGTTCGAGCTCGACTTGTTGTTCTTCGGTAGACAGTACGGGCTCAATGTAATTGGATTCGAAACCAGTAGCCTTGAGCATTGCCTTTGAAAGATACGGGTTGGCCGTCAACGTAGCAGCCACACGCGCTTTCCATTGCTCCTCGGTCTCCATACTGATAACCGAAGGTGCTTGATGATATTGTCGATGATGTGATGGTCTGTTTGTGATCGATAGAGGTTAAACCGTCTTTCTGTGGCGAGTTGTCAGACTCGAGGGAGCGCAGTTGCCGTCGAATGGCGATGCGCTGTAGGTTGCAACAGCAGGTTGTTCTCAAGATTGTTCGTCGGCTGAAGTACTACCAGTCAGTCTCTCAATGGTGATGCTTTCAACAATACTCAAACTGGCCGATCTGCGGTGTTGCCGTCCAGCTTGTTGGAAGCGCGCTTTTGGTTTGCAAAGGTGCAGTCGCAGGGTATGGAAAGACCGAAAGAGGAAGGAGGAAGGAGGAAAGGGAACGTGGGATGCCAGAGACGTTTGCTTCAACGTTGCTCTCACATGCTCTCACATGTCTTTGTGGGGTCTCTTGCTTGTGAGCGCCTGTATATTTTCACATCTCTTGCGTTTGCTGCTACGCCCTACCTGTACGGTGTACCTGCCTTACCTTATGTTTGATCTATTGAGTGGGTCAAAGTGAAGACCATTTGGGTTAGCGGCGGAAACCCCATTTTAGCGTTCCGGGTCATCGGAGAGATCGCGTCAGTGGCCGAGCCAAGCTCGAGAGCTGAATGCGTTTACATTCATGTCGTGTTACCACACTTGCATGTGTACCTTACATGAACCCGATCTCTACAACCAACCGAAAGATTTTGATTGAAAATATCGCAATCGACGAAGAAATACTTTCCAATCACAGGAACACGGTCAAAATTCGTAACGATACACCTTCAAAAGCAATCCAACATGGCCACTTCCGCTGCTGAACAAACGCTCGACCCTTCGTCTCTCAAGTCTTTCTCCAATGCTGCAGCCGGTCACGATGGTGTCCTCTCTGACGAGTCAGGCGAAATGGTCGTCAAACCCTGCGTGCAAGCCGAGATCGACTTCTACCAAAACACCTTGGCCGAACATCCCGACTTTGCCGAGCTGATGCCCACTTTCATGGGCACATTGTCACTCGGTGCTCCGGAGCAAGTCACGGACGAGCAAGTCGCCCAGTTGGGTGGAGATGCTGCAGCTGAACAGGAGCAGAAAGATAAGAGACTACACGGTGCCAAAATCGCCACCGAGTCCGCCATTGTGCTCGAGAACTTGACATTTGGCTTCAAACAACCCAATGTTCTTGATCTCAAACTGGGAGCTAGACTCTACGCCGATGGTACCAGCGAGGAGAAAGCCGCAAGGCTCGACAAAGTTGCTTCAGAAACTACGAGCGGCTCTTTGAACTTCCGCATTGCTGGCATGAAGGTCTGGAACGGTCGGGAGTTCGTCACTTACGACAAGTTCTACGGCCGCAAGTTCAACGCAGACAATGTCAACAATGGCTTCGAAACATTCTTCGCGTCCCTGTTCGCACCAGGCGTGAAGAAAGAGGAGGCTGCTGATCTGTTGGAGACCGTGCTTGCCGAGATCACAAAGGCTCGCCACATACTGGAACGTGCAGAGTCCAGAATGTACAGTGCAAGCGTCTTGATCGTCTACGAGGGTGACAGTGAAATCCTTGCTTCGATCATGAGCGGTGATAAGAAGAAGCCGAGAATGGAAGAAAAGGCTCCGACGACACTGGAAGTGCAAAAGAGCGAAGAGGAAGAGGAGGAAGAAGACGAGGAAGGTCCACCGTCTGCTTTCAAGGTGAAGCTGATTGATTTCGCGCACGCCCAGTGGACGCCTGGTAAAGGGCAGGATGAGAACATGATCAAGGGGTTGAAGAGCATCGAAGATCAGATGGATGCTCTGATTGCGAAGCTCGACTGAAAGTAGATCGATGCAGAAGTTGAGTGAACGAATGGTTGCATTGTCTCAGTTTACTTTATCTCTCTGTCACTTCTTGATTCCGAACTCCTGTAAGATTGCATCGCCGTGCTGGTTGACTTCGGGTATTGGGTCCATCCTCACTGCCAGGCCGTCAGCGGCACCGGCAGGTTTCAATGCAGAGATGGCTCCGTTCGCAGTATCGACCTCGCTCCACCGATCTCTTGCCTTCAATTGCGGATGGTTCCACAGGTCTTGCATGTTGTTGACTTTAGCATTCGCTATGCCAGCCTCTTGCAATCGATTCAGCCAAGCTTCAGCAGTCGCGCTTCGGAACACAGCCTCGATTATGGCCTTGAGCTCCCGCCTATTCGCGCTTCTCTTCGACGTCGAGCTGAAACGTTCATCTTGGAGTAGCTCTTCCTTGCCCAAGACTTGTCCGCAAAAGATCCCCCATTCGCGCTCATTCTGCATGCCCAACATCACTGTCCCCTCCCCGCCCGTTTCAAATGGCCCGTAAGGGTAGATACTCGCGTGTTCCGCACCACTCAGCTCAGGCGGATTCGCTCCTTCATAAGCGTAATACAGCGGGAAGCTCATCCACTCCGCCATGCTCTCAAGCATACTCACGTCCAGCCTACAGCCCTTTCCAGTCTTGTGTCTTGCCAGCAGCGCCGCAAGGACATTGTTATAGGCTGTCGTGCCAGCAGCAATATCAGCAATACTGATTCCAGCTTTCGCAGGCTTTCCCGGCGAACCCGTGATACTCAGAAACCCGGCTTCAGCCTGAATAAGCAAATCATAAGCTTTCTTGTTGCGGTAGGGCCCAGTAGATCCATATCCCGAAATGTCACAAACGATCAAACCCGGATGCTCCTCTTTCAGCGCCTCAAACCCTAATCCCATTCGCTCCGTAGCTCCGGGTGCCAGATTCTGCACTAGGACATCAGCCTTTAAGAGCAACTGCTTGAGGACGGAGAGGTCTTTGGGATCTTTGAGGTCGAGCGTCAAGGACTCTTTGCTACGGTTTGTCCAGACGAAGTGCGAGCATAGGCCTTTGACTCGGGTGTCGTGAGCGCGGTTGAAGTCGCCGCGGCCTGGACGTTCGATTTTGATTACGCGTGCTCCTTGGTCTGCGAGTTGGCGGGTGCAGAATGGGCCGGCGATTGCTTGCTCGAGAGCTATCACTAGCGTGCCGGCGAGTGGTAGGGCAGCGTTGCTGGATTTGGATGTTTTTGGTGCTGTTGAGACAAAGGTTCTGAATGGACATAGTGTGATCGTAGGAACACCATATGATGATCGCAGACGGTGGAATCGATGTTCGATGTTTACGAGTGCTTGTGGTGGAGCTGTTGCCACTGTGGACCTTCGCAACAGCTTTGGGACAGCACATCCATGGCGAAGTGGCGACATGGTCATTCGCTGGATTTGATAGTGGTTCGGATGCGTCTCGGTATCTAATTGTATTAATCAGGTTATACAATACAGCAGGTACCTTTGTCGCTGCGAAGAACAGCATGAGCGAAGGTGCCCTTTTCCAACGATCGGCAACTCCATAAACCGAAGTTTGCCGAGAGTGCAGTAATCCATTCTAAGGACACAATATACCGCGTCGCAATGCACTTCAAGTGAAGTTACCCCTTCGCCGTGCAATCAGATGCCATCGTAACGACACGTAATGGCATACCTTTCAGGATGAGAGATTCGCACGCCTTCCTTGCAATAGGCAAAACGAATTGCACTTCGATTCTTCAAACAGTAAATGTACACTTGTATACAACAGACAATCAGGAGATGGGTAATCGCATCGCCTCAAAGCTGTCCAGATTTCCGCTCGCAGGAAATGCAGTCCATACTAAATCCGCCGTCTTCTGCATACCAGGCGCGCCGGCCGATGCCACTCCACGCCTCTAAAGTAATCATGACAGATCCAAACCTACCAACGAGGGAGTTTACTCGACGTTGGCAGAGTCGCCGCCGGCGGTGGAGCTGGTGACGGATATGCTGGGGTCGACGGCAATCATCTCGGCGAGGATGTCAAGGATGGGCTAGGGGTGTTCAGTTAGTACAATCGAGCGCTAAGGGAGAATCTCTGCAACATACCTTTGGCACAGTCTTGTCGTAGATGGTGATCAGCTCTCTCGGCTGAGGGTAGACCTTGAGCGCCTTGTAGAAGCACAGCGCGGCGTCAACGGGGTCGGAGCCGTCCTGGCACATGCCCTCACCGCGAGCAACCTCCTGCATGAAGTAGCCCTCAGTCTCCTCGGGGTCTCTGGGGAAGCCTTCCTCGTTGGCTTCTTGGACGGCGTTCTTGATCCTCTCCTTCTGGCCCTGCTCGGCGGCCTTGCCCTCTTCCTCCTTGGCCTTTTGCACCTTCTTGTGCTGCTTCTTCAGGTTCTTGCGGAACTCGGGGTCTGAGCGACGACGGTAGTCGAAGTATGCGGCGTACGCGATGGCACCAGCAGCGAGGGTGCCGGCGGTCGCGAGGATGACAGTCGATGTCGAGATCTGCTGGGATTGGGAGGCCATTGTGGAGTGTTTGGGCGAGCGCCTGTGTTTTGTGATGCGTTATAGCGGTTTGGGAGATGCTAGCGACGACGAGCTAGATGGGTTTGGGATTGTCAAAGGTGTTGTTGTTGTGCTTGACGAGATGTCGGCGTGAACAGTCGCTGTCGAACTTTTGGCGATGCAATTAGTTGAGTTGCTGCTTGAAAGCACGTTCCAGCCAGCACGTCAAGTCAAGTCAAGCGGGCGTTCAGCTACGTACCACTTGCCGTGATCTTGATCAGCACCCGCACTACCGTGACCACATTCACACCTAGCAAAACCGGTGACAGCCAGGCCAGGGCCTGTGTCTACTAAACATGTCAGAAGACAAGAAGGGCTTGTCCCTGCGCCGCAAAAAGAACACCAACCGTCCCGTCATCTCCGCACCGCGCCAGATCCAACCGCGTGATCGCAGCACCGATTCAGGATGGGATGCCCAAACCACCACCTCGAACCTCTCTGTCCCGCCTCCACGAGAGGCTCGTCCTAGTATATCAGGCCGGAGCACGGGCGGCGGCGATACAACCAGTGACCTAGTCAAACGGAGATATAGCACTCGTTTCGCTGCGCTACCTCAAGATGCGACCGCCGGACTCGTGCCGCCAGTACCAACCTTGCCCAATCTGCCTGCTCAGTATGCCCGTGAAAGAAGTAGAGGAGGGAGCAAGAGTCCTTCAAAAGACACCCGCAGCCCCAGCCGAGGACCAACACCTCTCAAGGTCGATCCTCGCGCCCTCGCGGATCCCAAGTTGCAAGCGGAGAAGTACGTACAGAACCTACTGGCCGACGCCTCCGAAGCCGACATACAGGCGTATCAGAACGAGTTGCAAAATCTCAAGGCACACACCAGCGCCGATCTACAGCATAATGTATACCAAAATCGAACCCAGTTCATCAGGATTTCCAAGGAGGCCGACAAGCTGAAGTCGGAGATGCGGACGCTGAGGACGCTGATGGGCGAACTCACAGGGACATTGGGTCACGCGACAAATGCTGGTGGTGCTGAGCACAACGCAACTAGCGCCATGTCTCTCGCCGACAGGAAGCGCGCGAATAGGAGTAGTGTTGCTAATCTAGAGGCCATGTGGAGCACGCATCTACAGACGCTGTGGAAGAGGGTTGAAGGCAGCCAGAAATACTTGCCCGCGCTGCCGGGTCGACATATCATAATGGAGAGTCAACGATGGGTCGAGCTGAATGCTGCAACCTGGAAACCTCGCAGACGAGTTACGTTGGTCCTTTTGAACGACCATTTGCTTATCGCTAGTGAGAAAAAGCGACACGACATGCTCCCTGGTCAGAACGCAAGCCCGAAAAGCAATCGCCAGAGCGTATACAATCCCCAGTCTCAGACTATGTTGGTGGCGGACAGATGTTGGAACTTGCAAGACGTCTCCCTTGCGGATCTCAGTGGATCCCATGCCCAAGCTGTGGGAAGACAAAAAGAGAACGACGCGGTTAGGAACGCAATCAACATTCGTGCTGGAAACGAAAGCTTTACGTACGCTACTTCAGATATGGCCGAGAAGGCCGGCATGCTCGTGGCGTTCCGCAAAGCTCAGGAAGACTTGCGCAAACAGACTGCAATTGAACACGGCGAAAGGGAGAAGGCTGTCGACGAACTAGCCATGCTGACAGGCAAAGACCCGCGTTCTCTCAGGAGAGCAGCAGCCGCTGCGTTAGAACGCTCCAACAACACCGATACGAAGTCAGGCGGGCTGAACAGAAGCAACTCCGTTGTTGTAGATGCCGCAGGACGGCAGCAAAGCATACGTGACATCGAAGCTCAGATTGATGGTTTGGATATTGACATCGCCCTGCAACACTTCGAAGAAGCAGTTGGCAAGACCGAAACGCTACGTAAGCTCGGCCGCGAGATCAGAGGCTATCCCGTCGCGCAGGAGATCATACTCTCCAAGGTGAACGAGCGGGCCTCGCGTCTTGCCGCTTCGGTTGCGCGTCAACTGAGCCAGACTTCGGGCGGCGCAGAGAAAACCAAGGAAAACGTACAATGGCTACTTCGTCTCGGATTCGAGGACCTCGCACGCGCACGCTATCTTGACGCCCGCACGGAGACGCTGCGTTTGAGAACGCGCCAACTGCCGTTCAAGGGTGCACTGCCGCCTTACTTGCACGCGCTGGCGTTTGTCACCTTCAACATGATGGTGCATACTTTCCGCTCGTTCACCGCCAGCTTTCCCTCCGCCTCCGGCTCTGCGGTTGTCAAGTGGGCCAAGGAACGGGTGGACGAGTTTAACGCTGCCTTGCAACGTCACCTAAGCTCAGTAGAATGGGGCAGCGAGGTATGGGAAGAATGCGTGAGTGTGGTGAGAGAGCAGACTCTAGTGCTCGGTGAGGTGGGCGTGGACTTCAAGGGGTTGGTGGCACAAGGGCTGGACGAGGTAGCCAAGGTTGCTAGAAAAGAAGGGAGAGAAAGGGTGCGGAGGAGCATGGGCGGAGCAAGCATTGTGGTCTGATCGAGGCCACGGTTTCGTTACGCCGCCATCTCCAGAGCACTCTCCAGAGAGAGCAGACAGACAGCGCAAGACGTCAGAATGCACGGCGGACGCATAGGTACAGACGCATACGGACGCCATCCGGCTTTCTCCAGTCCCTAGTGATCACTAGCACCAGCACATTCCGGTAATATGCGACGGTATGTCCGTGAGGTGCGCACATGGCCGAGCGAGCGAGCGAGCAGCAGCTGCAGCAGCATGCGAGCGAACAAATGACAAGCATGCGCAGTGGCAGTAGTACCTACTGTACAGTAGAGCACTGGCGGTGCATCCACCAAACGGCCGAAAGTCAATCAAAACGCTCAGGTAACCGCCAACCAAAATGTTAGCGCATGTGCGGGATGACGGGTAATTTGCTGTTTGGCTCGCTTAAGAAAGTGCGAATGTGAGAGGACGGGCTTGACGACAGGACGCAGGCGGATTCGACGGATTCCTGAGGTGGGCCTTCTTTGCTGCTCTGCTGGAACCTGGATCCTTGTGAAAGTGGAGCCGGTTCGAAGCAGCCGGCTGCCGGCTTCGACGTCCCTTGTCCCCTTGCACAACGCTTCTAACCGACTTGCCTCAACATTCAATGCAGTGCAGAGACACTCACTCCCTTCACCGGTCCAAGACTCCATGTCAATGCATGTCAATGCAAGCCACGTGTTCTGTGGTCTCGAACCATGCCCACTGCACTGCATTAGACCATTCGAAGTAATGAAGAAACAACACTCCTTAATATCTGTCTTCACCGGAAACACAAACAAGCTTGCTATCCATCGAGTATGGACATCATCAAACTGTCATACAAGCCATTAATCACCTGCCCTTCCTGTGGAGGATCGACGGCTCCGCTTTCAAATGACTTACTACCAACTATTGCCCAACACCACAACCACTACCACCGCCACCAGCCCACCATAATTACTCGACCCAGCAACCCTCACGCGACTCGCGCAGACCACCACCGGCACCACGACTGCACCTCGACATGACTAGGGCGGGGACTGATGTTCGGTGTTCGGCATACCGATGGCGTGCCTGTGCCTTCAACACCAACATGACGCTTGGACACGGCAGAAGGAAGGGCAGGGCCCAGGTTCAGACAGATAACTGACGGGTACCTAGTAGGGCGAGGGTAATATAATCCAAGTATGCGCCACGGGGATCGGGAGCCGTCCTGCCTTCCTTCGGGCCTTCACTCACAGAGTCAAGACCCAAAGACCCCATGTCCAATGTACACCACCAACTCACTAGTTCTTCCTTCGACTCCCGTCTCGGAGTCACATGGAGATCCCCGAGGACGATTCCTTGTTTGCTGTATTTCTGTTACCTTGCGAGTTTCTTGCTCCTCCATTTGTTAGCTGACGCACGAGCTCTCCCGCCACATCGGCTTCCCTTGGGTGATTTCCGATCCCTCTTCCTCTCGCTCGCTCCCCCGGTACATCCTGCCGAGCTGTCTGGACCGCAGTAGCTTGCACTCATGTGATCACGGGTAACGGGTAGACGGGCTAGCCATCCGGACGAGAGTCCGCGACACAGGTCACTTTTGTTCACAGTTCTGATAATGGTAGTCAAATGCATAGTAGATACTGGGAGCAACCATGATCCTCGATCACAGAAACAAATCTTGAAAGACCTGTTCGTTTCAATCATAAGTATGGAGCTTATTGGAAGTGCTTGCGCAACCCTTGTTCCGTCCCAAAACACATGCCTGCCGCCCGCCACGAATCAAATCAAACCAACCACCCAGTCCCGTTATCCTTCCGCTACTTCACTCGCTTAGCCTCTCCGTGATCAAAAGTCGCAGTCGCAGTCGCATACCCATCTGTCGACGTTTATGGGCGGTATCCATCAATTAGGCGACCTCACACTCGCAATTGCGATCCATGATTCAGGTCCACAGTCGAGACCAGACCAGACCAGTATATTCAAGCCCGGTGCATCGGGTACCGAAACGCAGACGCCCCAGGCTGCTCAGGCGGTTGTGACTGCGACTGCGAGGCGTATGACGACGACGAGTGTCTGGCAGAAGGCCGCCTAGACCTCGACGAAGCCTTCTTGACTTCTGGCCGTTTCGAACAGCCATCTTCGACATGCCTGTTTGCGTAGAGAAACAACGGTCAGATTTCAGAGTTTCGGCTCAAAAGGCACAGTCCAGCTGCTCTGCGGTGCTTCCAATCTCGAGGTCGCCTCGCGCACTACTCACCTTGTCAGGGTATCCTTGCGGGCAAAGCAGTTCCCGCACTGATGGCAAGGGTAATTGCGCTCCTTCAAGTGGACCTGTTCGTTTGCGAAACGGTATTGCGTTAGCGACGATCGCTTTGACGTTTTGACATGGGGCGTTGGGGATCATCGTTCGGAGGGATCGAGGGAAAGATGGGGAGAGAGTCAGGGAGTTTCGGGGTTGGACTTACGCTCTGCTCGTGTCGTGCCAGGTCCGTTTTCCGCACGAATTCCCGGCTGCAATCGATGTACTCGCACTTGTGAGGATGGCTCCTGTTGGGCAGATGTGTCTGCATATGTGTCTTCAGATTGTTCGAGCGCTGGAACAGTTTGCCGCAGACTTCGCACTGGCAGCTGGCTGTGTCGGGTGTTGTGAACCCGCGCTTTGGCTGGGTGTCTGGTGTCATCATTCGCATGTCACCGGCCGATAACGATAGTGATTCCATGTCGTATGAGTCGAAATTGTACTCGACGTCTTCGGGGTGCTGGCGTCTGGTTGAGACGAGCGATGTGGTGAAAGGTCGGTGGGATTGCGGTGAAGCGATCATCGAAGGTCCAGTTCCCACATACGTTGGTTGCTGGTGTTTCGCATGCTCAAAGACCTGCCGAGCGTTGTATGGCAGATCCGATTGATCTTCCTGTTTGATAAAAGGCGATTGATTGTTGTATGGCGAGGACACGCTGGAGCGCTGCGTGCTCGAGCTACCATCCGATCGGCTAGGTGAGGGCTGCTGATAGTCGCCGAACCCTAGATTGGACCGCTCCCATCCGGCTTGATCCTGAATCGCACTGTTGGTATTGTTCCAGGAATGCTGATGATGTGGTGTTATCGTTTGTGGGTTGTATGCGCTTGGATGGGTCGTAGCAGGAAATGAGTTTGGAAGCTCCGTCATGTCTTGCATCAGGTCGTGGTAGTTGGTTTGTCCCAGAGTCGGAATCGCGTTGGGATAGCTTTCGTTCTGGAGCGACCAGGTCCTTGGCAGACCTGTTGTGTTGGCGAATGGTGCTCCATGCATAGGGAAATTTTGGGCAGGTGAGGGCATCGGGTTGGATTGATGATACATCGGAATCGGTTGCGGTGTGTGCCTCTTCTTCTGTGGTTCGGAGTTCTGGTAGTAGCTCATATTGATCGATGGAGGATCTGTTGTGTGGGTGATAAGTGTCGAAGATGGTCTGGATGGATGGCTTCTGGAATGCATAGATTGATGGCCGGTCTTATGAGCCTCGCGACGACATCTTCAACACTCATAACGCTGCCAAAATTGGACCGGGCAGTGCGAGAACAAACATGATGGCTACAACAACGAGGTCATAGCAGACAACGCATCTCAAGAATAATGCCGCGTTGCAAACTCGCCTAGGCACAACCCATGTGAAGACGATCACGTCCCTGAGCAAGAAGGTCTATGCATTGCGGCGGACGGTACATCATTCGGGGTAGCGCATATCTAGGGTGTGCATAAGTTTCCTACTATGCGGCTATGGTATCCACAAAGACGTCGGTGCTGCATATTCCAGTGGCCAGCTTCGGTTCTCCGGGGACAGCCTAAGGGTCAGCAGGGCTATGCCTTGTGCGAGCACTGGGTGTGGGTGCACCAGAACATAGCTTGTTGCAACCACTGCGCCCACCATGCGCCATCTTGTATGCTATCTCTGCACGGGAGCTATGCCGTCGCCCTCAACGCCCTAGGGAGGGACGGCGTCCATAGCTTGCTTGGCATCGACCCGAGGACGCGGCACGCTTAAGTATGCAATCAACAGTCGATACTCTTCAACTGCGTTAGACTGGGATAGGCGCGCCGCAGCAGTAGCCTTGCACCCCGGTGGCCAGTAGTACTCTGTATTCTCAACGCTTCGCGCTTAAAGATGCATCACATGCATGTTGCAGACGCAGCCGGGCGGCTAAGATGCTGCTTCCATACCAATAGCCAGAACTTCATCCCCGGTAATATACATTCCGGTGTGAGTCTCGGCGTACGTTCTGCTAGTCCCCACACATCTCATGCGTCAAGCGAAGAGCTCTGCATCTTCTCGCTCTCTATCAGCGAAGTTACTGTGTGCAGCTGCAGTTGCAGGCTCTCCGCCAGTGCTTGGAGAGTATCGATCCGATTTTGACTGTTTGCAGTCCGCGACTGGGGCCGGTCGTGTGATCGCTGGCCAGCGAACACTTGTCCGCCCTCTTGGGGGTTGGAGATCTTGATCTTGAGTCGAGTCTGCACTGATCTGCTAGACAGCGGGCGGCGCATCAGAGTTGATCTCGATACTGTACCTGCCGATGCAGCAGTCAAGGAAGAGTCGGCTTGTCCCCGACGATCAACGGCCCGGCGTCCATTCTCGTAGGCCAATATGAGCGCCACCAACGGCCAGTGGGTAACCTTGAGCAATGCAATGCGACACGCGCGCAGGGTATTAGGTGCGACGAACAGCCTTAGCGGACGGAGCACGAGGGGTAGAAGGTTCTGTTGGTATCTAGTCAGTAATGCGGAGACACATGGACATTAGCAGTCTGCATGGAATGCTTCACGCAACGATCGCAAAAAAGTCCAAAGGCGTCACGGCCCCGCGGAACCAACACCTGCAAGTGAGGTCTGCGCCTTATTGGTCCAAAAAGACAAACCTTGATTATCCTCCCGCCTCGGATGAAAGAATAAGGCGGTGTCTAATGCAAGGACTACCCCATCCTCAACGAGCAGGGCAAAGGTTGGAGCACGTACCAGTGGTGGTAGAAAATAGGTTAGACGATTGGAGGTGGAAGCCTCCAAAACGTAGACGGCGTAGCTATGAGTACTGCGGTCAGTATTTGCAAGGCGCAGCATTTGTGGGAAGTGGGACTCACACAAACAGATACTCGTCACGGGCATGCTCCATGACCTGTTTCCATGCACGGCGTCAGTTAGTCTTTGCAGCCGGCGCTTAATGGAACGCCAAGCATTTCACTGTACCTTATCATAGCTTTTGCTCAACAAACAGATCAAGATGGTGAGTAGAAGGAAATTTGTCGCAACACAAAAGACCAACATGAGCGGCGGACCCATCGTTGGTGAAATCTTGATTCTATCAGCGTAGGTTCTTCGGGTTATGCGGCGGAATCACGATACCTGTTCTGCAACATCCTACATCGAAGACTTGTTAGCGTCGCTTTAGACTCTCCACAATGGGATTGCACGTACGAATCCGAGGTAGCTTGAGCCAAAGAAGACCTTGATCAGGATCCAGCTCATCTCGCGGAATGAAAAGGTGCCTCTCGCCAGAAATCCGAAAGTCGTGTTGAACCCTTCATCCATGTCAGTCTTACTATCGGACAACATCGCCATTTTTCGACTGACCAAGATAAAGTACGAAGACCAACGCGAGGAACTTGATGAAGTCCTTGGTCTGGTCGCAGGTCAGTATGTGCACGCAACCGACATTCCTCAACATCGAGGCTTACCATCGCTTTCAGACATGGCAGCAGCGTCCCGAAGTACGGATGCAAGCTCAACAACGAGCAGATCCTACAGTAAACGTCAGCAACATTGAGCGCATACCAGATCTGCACCACGATCCCATTCACCTCGGAACAAGGAGCAGTGCCTCCAGTGCAAGTATGTCAAATGCTGTATCGGTAGTGATGCGATGGTCGGTACTCAAGCCGATCATGCGCGAAACGAAGAAGGCAATCCCCACCGCAATGATACCCAAGTCCCAGACCGCCCAGAAGTCTGCGGCGTAAAAGGTGAAGCCAGCATCCCGAAACTCGACAAGCTCTACGCGTAATGTTAGCTTACTTCGTGTGGAGTCGTTACATTGGTGGGCCAAACCATTGTAGGTGAACGCTGTCAGCCAGATATAGAGCATGACCTCTTCCGTAGTCACCGCGTGGAATGATTTCTGCACCAACACGGTATAGTAGAAAGCCAAGAAAGCAGCGAAGAACAACACCTCGAATATCTTGAGATACAACGGCACTCGCAGTCTTGTGAATGGGTCGCATCGTTTCGGGTGATACATCGTTGCCTGTTTGACGGCATTCGGACTCATGGTCTTCCAAAACATGATTTCGCCCTTCCACATGCCATCGATGATACGCTGTACCGCTCGTTGACTCAGAAACTTTTTCGCATCACATACGGCGGCGATCTCAAGAGCGTTCAGGTGCTGGTAGTTTTTGGCGATTGACGTATCAGTTACATCGGTGTCGATGGGTTGGTCGTTTTCGATGTCTTCGGAGCGAGCTTCATCCTGGCTCAGTAGCGGCGATCGCTCGCCATCATCAAGCGAAGACTCGTCGTCTTGCGAGCCTTTGCGCTGCACAAGATCAGTGCACAAGTATTCAATAGCATCTCGCTCGCTCAAATGTGTCACGAATCTCCAAGCCACGAGCTCGCATGCATGGCCACGGGTCGAAGTAATACCCCGGTCGTCTTCATTCTCGAGAGCGCTGAAGTGACCTTTCAGAGCTCTAAATCAAAGTCAGCAGATGGACAGGTCTCGAAAGAGAAATCAAGGGTGGTTATGTACAGAAGTGCGTGAACAGTCGCGGGATGGTGCACGTTGTCGGAGAGGTACGTGACGAGTGGCTGCAGGGTGTTGGCGTATTGAGTGGTGCGCAGCTCTTCAAAGGAATGCGAGGTCGTGATTGACTTGATCATGTACCTGTACAGTAGAATCGTCAGCTCATGTCAGCTTTCTTCGCTTGGATTGCCGATGCAGTCAAGCAATGCTTACCGTGCCAGTTTCGCCACTACCGCGTCAAACTTCTCGGACGCGCATATCACAGGCAGCTCGACTCCGTGGGTCGCGGCCATTTCGAGATAAGGGTAACACTACAAAGCGAGTACGAATGAACAGGAGTGCATGTTAATGCATGCAAGTCCCGAGAAGTTGGACCAAGGACCCAGGGACGGAGAGGAGGCTGGGTGGCGCTTATTATGCGCTTAAGCGCGGCTATCTCGTGTTTTAGACGCGCCTCGCTAGCAATACATGTATGTATGTATATCACTGCGGTGGGCAGAACCAGATCAATGATCAATACATGCGGTCTCATGTAAATGTTGCAAGATGCACGTTGTCATTGGGTGAGATATGCATAAAATTACACAGTTGAGTCTGCAATCATCTATGGTAGCAGCTTTTGCTGGGGTCTATGTGGATGCTACGCTCTGCTTCCGCTACCATTCGGCGCCATGCGCCAACGTCTTGAATCATCATTAGCGACCTAATCCTCAGCTGATCTATGAAGCTTGCCATTCGGGGTTCTGTGAAGCGTTAGCACGTGTCTGATCGACTGGGTAAATTTTGCAAGCATGAACGTACCTTCTTGAGGATGCAGACGCCCTCCATGACGTTGGTCAAGCAGATCCATTCTTCATCTTCAAGCTCTGCACGCTCGCCGTAGCTGAGGAGCACAGGAGTACTCTGCGTTTGCCAGCCAGTAATCGTCTTGGGACGACCAGCCTGCCCAACCACGTCGACAGCCTGACCCACACGCACGTTGACCTGCAAAGGCTTCAGGTCTTCGTCGAGTGTGATGAGGAAGCGCGGGTGCATGGCGGTCACCAGGACGTAGAGCAAGTAGTGGTGGTCTCCGAGAACGAATTGCCTGGGGTCGTCGATGAGAGACAGAGTGATGGTGAGTAGACCCGCCGCGCCGACGCGCGAGAGAACGCTGCGGTCAGTGTGGAAGGGGCTGAGGGAGAGCGTGCCCTTGCCCATGTGAACGAGGCCCTGAGCAATGCGCACCATGAACAGCGCGTTGGGGTCGCGGTGATAGTAGCTTGCCAGTTGCCTGAGAAGCTGCGCAAGTCGGGCGTTGTTGGTTCCAGCGCCAAGCATACCCATGGCGAAGATGGCGTTAATTGCGACGTCGCTATCAGTATCGTGGGTGTATCTTGATAGTGTGTCGTAGACCTTCATCTGAGGGTTCGAAGGGCTGATGAGACCCATCGCAAGCGGAACCGCCTTACGGATGTTGGCCTCACCGTAGTGCATGAGGTGGCCGAACTGTCGCAAGACCATCTCCTGGCCAACTTCCTCGCCCATTCCCACAAGGGAAAGACCGAGGACAGCATAAGCTTGTACCAGCCGGTCTCCAGAGCGGTCCTTCTTCTCCTCATCATCCTTCTTGTCCTTGTCGTCGTCGTCGTCGTCATCCTCGATGTGTTCATTGCAGATGTGCAGCAGTTCTTGAAGCTTGAGCACAGCACCGGTTCCCGCCCACGCGCAAATCTCTGCAAGTACAGAGGCAGGCTTGGACATTGGGTGCTCGATGACCTTGAGTGTTTCGAGTACGACGTCGACCTCCTCTTGTTGTCCGAAGTACAGCAGGGCAAGTCCTAGGGTCATGAACCTAGTCCACTTGTCCTTGAGCTGGTTTGCGCGATCCTCGTCAAGGAAAGTCTGGATGATGGCCTCAGATACATCCGACTGCGCGGAGCCCACGAAGATGAATCCGAGGGACAGCGCGGCCATGGCAGAGATCTGCATGTCGAGCGACGTGTCGGTAACGTATGGTAGCAGCAGCTCGAGGAGTTCCTCCTTGTTCGAGCCAGCGTAGGCAAGACCGAGACCCATGATGCTCGCGACCTTGACAGCCACGCTCTTACCCTCGAGATCACCGAGAAGAGCCATTGCAGGGTCGCCATCGAGCCTGACACCGCTGTTGATGATACCAGTTGCCAGGGCCGCACCAGCCTTCACTTGATCTTCATTGACATAGGTGAATGCGTCAATCTTGTCCAGACCCATCTCCACGTCCCACTGCATGAGCATACCAGCTGAAGCCGCTGTAGATGTCATGCCGTCCTCTTTGACTTTCCAGATCCAACTCTGTTGCACACCGCCCTCCACCAGCATGAGCTTGTCGGAACCGAATCCAGCGTTGACAAAGGCGTTGACAAAGGCGGAAGCAAGGTTGTGTCGCGCAGAGTCCGTGTTCGTGAGGCCAGCAGTACGGGAAGATTCCAGGTGTGACTTGTAGATATCTTCGGGAAGCTTGGGGTCAAGGACATTGAGTTCCTTGGCCAGAGCCTTGTAGTGCTCGGGGAGCTTGGTATTGTTCAGGCACTCTTGCAACTCGGTGTCTTCGGCGTCCTCGCCCTCGAGCTCAAGGCATATCCGTTGGCGGGCCAGAATGAAGGCGAGTTGACGCTTGAGCGCCTTGTCGTCCGCGGCAGCGAAATCAGACTTGATCAACTCCATGTCGTTGAGGCGGATGGCAAGGCACATGGCCTGGGTGAATTGCTTGTAGTGTCTGTAGATGTCGTGGGCAGTACGAACAAATCGATCGTTGTCAGGGTATGCGAGCAGAGGAACCATCGACACCATGTAGAGGCAGACTCTGGAGTATGTGTTCTCGTCGAGGTATTCCTTGATCTCCTCAATCATCTCGAGCTCGGAGAGGATGTCCACGGCGTCTGCTTCGGCGTTGTGTGAGAGGAAGAACGGCACAAGCATCCTGGTAAGCTCATTGATGTCCTCAGTCTCCGCGTCTTTCTCCATACGGTTCTGGTACTCCGAGCCAATCTCTAGAGCCAGGTGGCGCATGTATTCGTGGCCCCAAGAGCCAATGTCTTTGTTGGGCGCTTGCAGGCGGTACTTCAGTGTGTCCAAGCGGTCCTCATCAGAGTATGTCATGCCCAACACTGAAAGCGTGTCTGCCAACGAGAGTTTGTCGTCTCCCGCTGGCCATCTGTCGTATGCCTCGCACAGCTTCTCGTAGTGTGGTCGGAGGAACTTCAGCGGTTTGGGTACGGCGGTCATCGAGCTTGTACTGGTCTTGATGCTCTCTTTGATGGCTTCTAACGCGGGCTTGTACAGCGACTTGTCGCCCTCTGTTAACCTCTCAGCAAGCATGTCCAGCTCGTCCTTGAGCTTCTGATCCTCCTCGCTGAGCTCCTCGGGCGCCAGGTCGAGGTCATCCGTCTTCTTGCCATCTTTGCCGTCAGCCTTGTCGCCCTTTTCACCACCGTTTACTTTCTTTGCGTCGTCAACCTTGCCCTTGCCCTTGTCCTGGACGGGCGTCTTCTTCTCGTCCTCCTGCGCCATGATGGTCTTTGGAACGGTGTTTGGTCAATTGGCAGGCTAGTGTCGAGCCACTTGGAGGCGGTAGTGGATTTTCGCTGTGATCTTAAGGAAGAGATGCGCCTAGATGGGATTGAGATTGACCAAGAGGACGTTTGCGGATGGGAGTGTCTTTGTCTTTGTTGAATCGAAGATGATGGAATGCGCGTTCGCCGCCGTCAAGTCCGTCACCGAGCTCCTGCCTTCGTCAACGAAGCCCGCCAAGCACACGCGAGTCATGCGACTGGAGAAAGCAACAGACTCACGCCGCAACATTTTCCTCTGCAAATATTAAAGTCCACGACCTCACTCTCCCCTCTCTACTCATATCACCCAATTGGTTGCGCTGTTTCACGACCTATAGAGTGGCTACTGCACAATGAAACTTGACACGCGCGCATTGCGCTACCTCACCGCCGACGACTGGAGGGTCCTCGCTGCAGTATGTTTCCACCTCGATGGTTCACACGTACTTTTCGACTGACACAAGCTAAAGCGATGAACAGGTCGAGCAAGGCAGTAAGAACCATGAAGTCGTCCCGACACCTCTCATCCAACAGCTTTCGAGTCAACGTGGCGGAGGTGCCGTTCATAGGAACATCTCGACCCTCGCAAAGGACGGCCTGATCGCAAAGGTCAAGAATGCACGATACGACGGCTACCGTCTCACATACGGTGGTCTGGACTACCTTGCCATGAACACCCACAGGAAGAGCGATGCGCTCTACAGCCTCGGCAACCAGATTGGTGTTGGCAAAGAGTCCGACATCTACGTCTGTGCTTCACAATCCGACCGTCAACTGGTTCTCAAGCTTCACAGATTGGGTCGCATTTCATTCCGCACCGTCAAAGCGAACCGCGACTACCTCCGCGGCCGCAATGCGGGAAGCTGGATGTACCTGAGCACGCTTGCAGCACAGAAGGAGCACGCTTTCATGAAGGTTCTGCACAGAGAAGGCTTCCCGGTTCCCGAACCTGTGGCGTGGAGCCGCCACACGATCGTCATGGAGTTCATCGATGCGTTCCCCATGCGGATGGTCGACAGTGTACCTGACCCTGGCAAACTCTACGCTGAGCTCATGGCAATGATCGTGCAGCTGGCCTCGCGCGGTCTCATCCACGGCGATTACAACGAGTTCAACATCTTGCTCAAAGAATCAAGCACTGACGGCACTCCTGTCGACGACGATACACCGCCGGAGAACATCATCATGACTCCCATTCTGATCGATTTTCCACAAACCCTATCAACCGACCACGCAAACGCTGAGTACTACTTTGACCGTGACGTGGAGTGTATCAAGCGCTACTTCGGCCGGAAATTCAAGTACACATCAGATGAGCCTGGTCCTTTCTTCGCTGATGCAGTCAAGACTATTGTACCAGAGAAGAGACTCGACATTGAGGTCGAGGCAACCGGCTTCAGCAGAAAGATGGCGAAACAGCTTGCCAAGTATGTCGAGGCCACTAGTGGAGACGCAGATGAGACGCAAACCATCGCAGATGGAGTAGAACTCGATCAGGACGAATTCCAGGCCGACGATGATCTAGTCGAGGATCCCGACGAAGGTGCAGAGGCGCTGGCTGATGAAGATGGCTCGGTACCACAAGATCCCCAAGTCGACGACCCAAAGCTCGCCGAAGAGCTTGGCTCGCTTTCCGTTCAAGACGACCCGGCGGTGAACATCCCTGACGCCAGCCCTTCAGGCTATGGGATGATGCCACTGGAGCTCTCGCATGATCCCGACGTCGTTGCCCAGAAGGTCAAGTCGAAAAAGAAGGCTGCTGGGTGGGCCATATGAGTAATGACACGAAAGTATGAAGATTGCTTCACTTCTCTGTCGTCGCCAGTTCGAACTCGCTGCGCACACATATGATTTGTGAGGAGCAAGAACCCGCATACATGTAGTATTGCGCGCAGGATGGTAAGTGCCGTCTTCTCTCTTTGTGATCTCCCGGACTTTCCTTCTTTATCGAAGTACACACAATACGCATCACGAGCATATACGACTACTCCCTTTTCAATGGAGGTGCCGTCTATAGTTGATGCAACAGCGGAACCTTGCCGATTTAGTCGTTCCCGATACTACATGACGGGGTGGCTCTATTAATGAGGGTACATACCATTATTCTCTATCAGACATGCAGTTCGTCAACAGCCATCCTCTGCGTATCGCTATGTCTTCTCCTTTCATCGCTGATCCGATTTGACCTCATCTGACGTCGTGAACACCTATCCATGAAATCGTTTCTCTGAGATCCGAAATGTCTCGCATACTCGAATTTTCAGGCCTGCTGGCTTCGGATTCATCTGAATGACGACTCATCAACTACCTGCAAATGTAGTGACTGATATTGACTACGCTCACATGTCGAGCGAGAATGACAGGATCACATCAGATAATACCTACTGGCAACTGCAAAGCAAGATGGTGTAGCAGAAGTCATCGGGTTAGGGTTGGGGTTAAGGCCGGCCTGAGTACATATCACTGCAGAGTGTGTTTGATGAGAGGCGAGGTCAATCAAAGTGATCTAATCACTCATTTCGTATCTATGCTACTCTTTTTCGGCATACTTCGCTGAGATCCGACCCAAGCTGACCGCTCACCACCATCTTCGACATGGCATTGCATCTGACGCGGATTAAACTTCAAAGGTGCAGGTGATCCTGACTCGTGTGAATACATTTCTCGAATGCGCTCCAATGGTGTTTCTACCTTCGTCCAAACACCCACAACGCCATGCTACAACTATACGTGCTCGGCCCTGCCTTCGGGCTACCCTCTATCGATTCAGAGTGCAATGCGGCCGTGGCCCTCCTCAGAACACATTTTGGCAGCGACGAAAACCGCTGGGAAATCATCCCTACCCACGAGCACGAAACAACACTCCCATACCTACGATCAAACGACACGACAGTCCATGGCTATACCGCTATAGCTCGTCACATATCAGACATTGTTTCCACCAAGACGGAAATCCTCACCGCTGCTAAAGTCGCTGACTCCACGGCCCTGAGCTCATTCCTAAACACCCACGCCCCGACCCTCCTTTCCATCTCACTATACGTCTCATCCGAGAACTATCGCCATGCCACGCGACCTGCATTCACGGCGCTACTGCCATGGCACGCAAATTACATCCTTCCGCCACGTCGTCGTGCTGCCGCGCGCGCAATGACCGATCATCTCAATATTTCCAGCATCGATGTGGACAGCGTGCACGAAGACAACAATTCGAGTCTAGGCGGTGTAGGCAAGGATCCGAGCCAACAAGGCTTCGAGGCCCAGGCCAAAGAACGCGCGAGTCTGTTGCTGCCACGGAAGGATACAGTGCGCAGTCTGTTGCAGCGACCAGAGCATGCAGCTATCTTCAGACTGAATGCGGTCGCAGAGGAGTTCTTTGCACCCTTGAGGGACATGCTGGGAGAGAAAAAGGAGTTTTTCATGGATACTGAGGAGCCAACAGAGGTGGACTGCTTGGCTTTCGGCTTTCTGGCTCTGATGCTCTTACCAGAAGTGCCGCAGGCTTGGTTGGCCAAGACGATGAGAGAAAAGCACAGCAACTTGGTTCGCTTTGTGGAAAGGATGCACAAGAAACTGGAATTGCAGACCAAGGCACAGGACGTTGTGGATCTTGCCAATTCCAAGAATGACGAGGAGGTGGCAGGAAGGAGAAAAGCAAGGTTACTGAGCCTGCCCTGGTGTCCACCAGCAAGGCCAACAGTCTTGGAGACGGTCTCGAGGATCTCCAAGGAACTAGTTGAGCAGGTTCCCTATTTCAAGAGCCCGCCCAACGTGGTGCACCTGCACTCTGCCCAACAACCTCTTTGGAAACGACACCTGCCTACCATCGTTTTCGGAACATTTGCGTCGATCGCTCTTGGGAGCTACTATGCCATTCAGACTGGACTTTTGGTTTGGCCTCATGGCGAATCCATCCAAATCTTCGGCCGCCGACGATTCACGGACTACGGTCATTTGGGCGCTGCACTCTCGGGCATTGGTCTGCTCGGTCAACAAGTAACGCGTGGCCATCAGGAGGCTGAGCTTGACGTCAGTCCTTTGGAAGTGGATGTCACCGTGAAGGGGGATGATATCGTGTGAGAAGACTTACGACTCACTCGGATTCGCCTTCACCATTTCCATCTTCGACCATATAGGTCGTACGCAAGACATCCGCTACGTATGTTTTCACAGCAGATACGCCTATGTCCTACACGTTGGACACAGCTTTGAAAACGGATCGCATTCACATCGCTTTGTGTACTATATGCCACGAAGTAATTGGCATGCTTCCTCGCAGGAATCCTGCAGCTGGACTGCTGTTACCTGGATCCAACGTCAAACATTCGCAGCAAGCAGTGGGCTTACGGGCAAGCATCAGCATGGTCCACACGTATGTGCGAAAACGCTCGCAATTCATCTGCCACTCGACGGCTTCTGTAAATTTAGCTACAAGTGTACAATACAACCCCCGAATGGACTATTTCGCGAAGTCACTATGGACCTTGACCAAGGAACCCTTCGATCATCAGGTCACGCGTGTTGAGTCTCGCGGGAGCAATCAATGATAGCTGACTACTGGCCACAGTAAATTCGGTGGCGATCATTTTCCACTATAAAGCGCATGGTTGTTCACGAGGGTTAGGGCTGGGTTGAATCGAATCGACCGGCGACGAGCTGCCTACAACATTATTATTGGAAGACTGCATCGATTGCACAACCTTGTCGACGCTATCAATACGTCCACTCATATGTATCCGAAAGGATTCCGGACATTCGGGCACCGCACAGCCCTAACTTTTGTATTCTCCGATTGCAATCTTCCATGCCCACCCCACGTCCTCTTCTGTTGCACATAACGTGAGCCGCAGGATCCCGGTGCAGCGGCCAAGCAATACGAGGCTGCCGATCGACAAAGGAAACCCGAGTAGTATGTGACCTATGTAATAGGAAATTGGATGACTGAGCACCAGCACGAGTCATGTGAGTCTGCATAGTTGTCACGGTACAATATACAATACATCCAAGGTACCTTTGGTCATGCATACCAGGCGTGCGAAGATGACGGCCGGCCCTTCCGGGACACACACCACCATCACCACCCTCATCGAGCTGCAGCTACTTTGCGGTAGATAGCTAGGCGAATAGCTATCAAGACCATCGCGAGTTGTATGAGGAGATCTCGTGCACGGGGGGAGGGGTTGGGTATACATGTAACATGCACATCAGTAGCTTTGATTGCTGGCATGAGGCGAAAGAAGGACAATCGATGTCATGCCGTCAGCAAAAACGCTGTGTTGCTATACTAGGATAGCACTGTGCATACAGCTTGCATGTTCTGCACGTCTTCGGAGGTTGACGGGGCACATCCGGTCAGCTGGGTGGAAGATGACATAAGCAGGTAAAGGCACGGCGGTAAACCGTCGTTTGAGCAGGTATAGATTCAAAAGCTCTCGTTGGACTACCTCACAAGTCGGGAGGATTCGCTGCCATACAGCATCAATGTGTGAGGGCGACGCCAGACCTCACGCCTGACCACCCAAGGGTAAGAACAAGCCCAGCAGAAAGCCCGGCTGACAGGACCAGTGGACGTGTTTTTCGATCTTCAGAGTCCGGCCGAGACTAAAAGATAGTTGAACCGCACAAGACGGGATGTTATTTTGATGACGATGGGCCTTTGCCTCGCTCGCCCGCGCGCGCGCGCAATCGCTGCATGTTCGGAAATGCACAAAAAAAGCTAGGTAGATCTCCTGGTGGAAGCTTTTTGGATGTTCGCTCTAGCTCGGAAATCTTGGGTGGTGAAACGCAATGCCCTACCTGATCGACCTGGCTGCCACGCGAGGTGAGGTGAGCGCGAAGCATACCGTACCTGGCGTGCAACCTACAACGCCGTGGACTACATACGTACAGTACAGTACTAGCAGTAATGCAGAAGGTTTCACGCACACGAGTGACATGACGGAGCTGTGCCCGGGCGGTGGTGTGATCTGCGGCCTGCCCCAGGGAGTGGGCACTACTACATGTGTACGGTACACACCATGTCGCCTTATTGTACATGATTGTGGCTAGCTGGTCGACGATGGATGGGACGAAATGGGAGGAAACGACGACGCTGAAGAAGGCGTAACGGTGTATGTATCGTGTACCTAGCTTGCCTGCTTGGATCCTCATTACGGGTAGGCGGTTAGCATCTGTGATCCATTCTTCGGACCTCGCCATGTCGACCCGAACAGGCAGCTGTACGGCCATTGGGCTGGGCAACGAGAGTGGCAGGGCGAACGGAGGCTTGGAATATTGTGGAAGACGATTGACGGCAGTTGATGAGATAGGGCTGGCACGAACAATTGCAGACTTGCAGTAGTGTGTCGCTCTCAAGAGTATGTTCAAGGCAGCTAACTCGATCAAGAGGTCACCTTCCGAGCTGCCCACCTGCTTTTGCTTGTTGCGTGGCGTGTGTCCGAAGCGCTGGCAGCCTGGCAGCACTAGCACTGCTGTATGTATTCTGTTGCGGCGTCGATGCAGGTTCGATGCAGTCCTACAGTAGTGCCTACATGTACCTACTCGTACCGAGGCTCACACACACAAGGCTCACCATTTTAGTTAGCATGGCACGCACCTTCGTTTCCAAGCCTGGCTGGCAAAAGCGGCTGGGTCGGAGGTGGAGATTTCCAACGCTTGGACACCGCTGCGCTGACTACTGCTAGTCCTTTTAGTCCTGTACCTTACTGTACTTTGATCATTTTGACTAACGCCGCCTGGACCTGCTGACAAAGAGCGACGAGCAAGTTGCCTTTGAGTTTGATCATCCAACAGCTGCAGACACACACAACCGATTGTCCTGTACGTAATTGCGCGCGTGTGCTCAAGGGGAAATGATGAGCATTACACCGTCACCATCACCTCAGTACCTTCAGCATGCCATCTGGGTCGCAGTATTCTTGCCATCACTCGTCTCGGATCGATCGTCACGACTGGGCGTAGGCGTGTAGCCCTGTACCCTCAACCCGCGGCTGCTTTGTCGCCGAGAAGGATGGTCGGATCCAGTCACACGGGTCAGTAGTCATCTATTGTACATGAATAATAAGGATCATAATAATACCGCAGGCCTGTGCGGCGTTTCCCTTGACCTGACGTTGCATGCAATCCACGCACACCCCGATCCTGTGGCGGGTCCCAGACGTGCATCTCGAGCTTGCGAAAAAACGCCTTCCTTCACTCTCTCGTACGTTCCGTACCATCATGCTATATGATGCTGCCAAGGCCCATACGCCATTCACTACTCTCACAGTCTTCTTTCGTCCTGCCGGTCTGACGCTTCAGACGTGCGCGTGAGGCTCGACTGCCTGATGCCCTACTCCGTTCCACATCGCGTGCTATCTAAATGATGGCAGCAACGCGAGCTTGCTATTCCTCTGACCTCTGGAGGGCTGCTTATATACAATGAACGCCGACTCAACGTGGGGTGAAGTGCGATGGCAAGAACGCCATTCGAGTTCGCCATCAAACGGATCGACCATCGCTACATCAACACTGCTTCCTACAGCACGACCTCTTGCTACAGACTACCGCGAAGACAATCGGACGATGATCCCGCAACACAACTTCCAGATCGATCGTTCAATCCATGCGCCGCAAGCCCAGATTCAGTACCCGGCTCCTCAACGCATGTTGAATAGGTTCAGGACGCAATCGGATGCACACAACTCCTTGGACTCTGTGTCCAATTTGTCGCATAGGTCGCATACGTCAGAAACTGCTCCACTCCAACCCAAGCTGGAATCATCGAGGCCTAACTCGATTTCAGAACGGATAGACTGGCAGAACAGTAGTAGTCGCCGTGCTTCTGAGCTACCGGTCAGCCTTGAGACTCTCCGATCCACCGGTATGTGTTCGGGAATGTTAGATAGGCGTAGCAGTCGATATTACTCTTGGTTCACCGGCTGGTTGCATTCAATCATACTAACATCGTCCGCGCCATAGACCTACCGAGTATCAGAACACCAGACCGAGTGTCGCCTTCAAATCAGTCCACGCTACTGCCTTCTTTCTCATCGTTACAAAGATCCGCCAATTGTGGCGACGACTCAGAGACAGCACCTGAACCCGCTTCGAATCCGGATAGCCCAATATGTCGGGGCTGTGTGGACAGGAAGTCTGCAATAGATGACATTGCTCTTGCTGTTACTGGACTTGACGAGACGGTCCAAACATATGGGCCTCGCTATAGAGATCATGTATGTCACTTTACACGAAATATCCCGACCTACATCTGACAACTTCTGCAGAGACTTGAACGCCCACAGGGCTGCCCGTTGAGGACTGCACAGTGGGTACTAGACTGTTTGAAGGATACCACAGTGGTCCTGCAAGAATCATTACAGCCTGCAACGTCAGGTCACCGCGCTCAGAGTCGCCTGGATCCTCCGACATCCTTCCTCAACAGATCTGCCAGCCCTCTCGAGATGGGAAAGAGGCAGCTAGACCATCCCGAAACTGACGACATGCATATCAACAAACGACTACGAACAAATTCACACATCGAAAACCACTTGGAAATCGCGCCTATGCTGGGGCATCTCGACGACAAGCGGAGAGCCTCCGAATCACTGCAAAGAACGCATTCCTCTCGGAACTACTCGCCTACATTATCGGACTCATGGGCAGGCTCTGTGCACCCTCACCAGGATTCGCCGGGGTTCCGTGGTCGCTCACCAAGGCCGCCACCTTCTCCTTCGTCCATGGCGGCCACCTCTCACAGAGCTTCGTTGAGCAGTCATGCTGTAAAATCAGGAAGGCCGTCCGTAATAGTCAACCAGCCTGCGCCGCCAATCCACACAGCTCCTGCCTTGACGGCCGCATCACAGCACATTGCTGATTTACAGCATCAGGTCACGTTGAAATCCCTCTCGCTACAAACGTTGCAGTCAGAATATACATCTTTACTACAGAAGTTCCAGAAGGATCGTTTGAAGAATCAAACATTCGAGAAGAAGACCAATGCTGCCGACCAGGAGGTCAACGAGTTGACCGTGAGAAATGAGGAGCTTGCGGAGCAAGTCAAATCCCTAAACACGCAGTTGGAGGATTGCGAGAGGAAGCGGGAGGCAGAACGTTCGGGTGCCGTGCGCGAGAAGGACCAATGGGGTAGAATGTTGGAGATGAGTGGGCGGTTGCAGGCTAAGAGCGCCGATGACCGGCAGAAGCTGGTGCAGGAGAAGAACGATCTGCAACAACGACTTTTGATTCGCGAGAACGAGGCGGCCATCAATGCCGGCAAGAGTGGAAGCTCTGCAGGCAACCTCGCACCTTCGACTGGCCAGGAAGCTGCCGTCACCGACACGGAGAAGACCGCGGTCGGCGAACAAAGCACTGCACAACTTATCGCTCTACAGCGGGACAATCATGTTTTGCAAACACGGACAAACATGCTACGAAGCACTCTGGAGCGAGTGGAAGGCCAGTACGCCTCCATGATGGAGAAGAGGCGTGAGATGTTGGAGCAAGAACTTGCACAGATCCCTGGAGCCATCGCGGCGGCGCTGCAGGAAGACGGTGCGTTTTCAAAGCCGATGGACTTCACGCCTGACAGGTCCTCAAGGGGGCGCGATCCGAACAGACGAGCTTGGGTGGATCCATCGCTGTCGCAAGAGAGACACCAGTCCGAAGTGTCTCCGCAGACTGCGGCAAAAGAGATTGGAGAGGTTGGAAACATCGCTCTGTCACCTACCCCATTGACGAACACCAACCATTCCGTGGATGCAAACCCAAACCCTCAGACGTATCAGCCAAACACAGCTGCTCCGAAGAACGCGTCCAGCTCCAAACTGAAAGCAGTCCCGCTACCCAAATGGCAACCTCCCGGCACCTCCAATCTCCGAACGGAACCCCTATCCAACAACCAGCGCCGACCTTCAGGTCCCGCAACTCCCCACCCAGGCTCCGAATCGTCGCAATGGCAACCTCTTGATCCCAAGCCAGCAACAATTTCGTCTCCGAGCAGCAAATTATCGTCATCGCCATATTCGTCGCATCCTCTCCTTCCTCTCTTCGCCATGGAGAAACCATCCGCTCGCGATCACGACCCTCAGTCCGTCTCGCCCGCTCATGATTCTTCTTCTTCTTCCAAGTCGAGCTCAGAAGGATCGGCGCAGCGTCAGCAGCAGCAGCAACCTGTCGCGACAGCAATGCCGCCGCCCCCGAGGCCAGGCGCTGGTGGCGTCCCGACCTCGCAGTCTGCGTCGTGGAGACCTGTGTCATGAATTCATATATGAGTCTTTCTCCTTTCTTTACGTGATGTTGTACGATACTGGGACGCAGCAGAGGGACTGCTTCGTAGGCGTCAGAAAGCGGCGGCGTTGTAAATATTGCGTAATCAGGTGCGTCCCTTGTACAAAGCTCTTATGTGTTCGAGAAGTCGCACTGCTCCTGTCCGTTTTTTTGACCCGGTATCGTATACTGAGCAATGTGAGTCGAAATTTGGACGGCGTGGTCTAGTCTTGGAATCGGGATCTGATGTTGAATGCGAAGGGAGAGACGCTGGAATAGCCTGGCGCGTTCGGTATTGAATACAATGAGATAGGCGACGCCAAAGACAAGTCTCGGTGGAAATAGATCATAGCCATTGTGTGCTGATACAGTGTCAAGCGGGAACAGGTTACGGAATTCTCATACCAAAGACATGTCGCGGCCATGAGGCACTGACGAAAGCGACCAGGCGGCGATGCATGTGATATAAAACCCCGTCCCATCCGGCTCGGCTTGACCTCACTTCACCATCCAGCAACCAGTACTTTCCCTCTCCTCTCGACTGCCGGCCAGTTGATTCACACATCAAGCTACTCTTTGTACTCTATACTTTCTACTTTCTCTTCCTCGACTGCAGGCCAGTCAAAAGCACATTCGTCTTCCCAGCAACGACAAAACACCACTTCTTTTTTCATCACCTCTTTCTTTCCCGATCCGCCAAATCAGTCAGTGATTGGGCCAATTCCCTTCTCGACCTCTCTTCGCGACTTCTACCAACCTCAGACTATCAACGCCATTCCCCAAACCCATCAAACAATTTACAACCGTCCATGCCTAAAACCCACTTCGAGTGCGTCATCTGCGGCGAGGACAAGTTCGAAGCTCTACCGCGATGGGTTGACGACAGCCGGATCTGCGACGAATGCGCCGAAGAATGCGTAGTGCCTCAGTTCCACGACGCCCTTGAGCACGAGCACCACTATCCCCCCATGTTCGGCAGCGTAGAGATGGACATCTGGACGTTCTGGGACTTGTTTGACTCGGACTTCCTGACGGCGTGGCGAGAGAAGCTTCAAGAATACAACGTGCCCGTGAGACTCCGCCTGTACTGCGAGCATCGCAGCGGCGATGACGGATTCGTTTGCGGCGCGTACCTAGGGATCAAAGGAACTGGATTTGTTTGCTGCTCGCTGTGTCGCTGTTTCACTTGCAGGAAGTGCGAAGCGCGAACCAGCGTTGCCATTAGTGCGAACACTCATCGTTGTCGAGAGGCGTCAAAAGAGGACCCTTTCGAGAAGCTGACTAAAGGGAAAGACTACCAGCAGTGTCCCGGCTGCAAGAAAGAGATCTTCCAGGCCGAGGGTTGCAACCATATGGTCTGCATCGCTCCTTGCAGCACCCACTTCTGCTTCTACTGTGGCGAAAAAGTCATCGCTCGTCGTTCGGGACACTGGCAGAGAAGACTTTGTCCTCGCTTTGGTGTTGACGGCAAGAGACTCATCTGGGACGATGAGGGCCAGCACAGCGAGGAAGATATTGAAGAATTTGACAGCGACCCGGACTTCGAAACAGACGATGAAACTGGAGAGCTCGCGTTGGATGAGGCAGATCCAGCTGACATCGACCTCCTGATTGAACGTTTTGACCAAGCGCATGAGGCAGAGCAACACGAAGACACTAGACACCGGACCATGATAGCCCCAATGATCCACAGGGAGAGCCGTGCGGACTTCTTCATGTACATATCCTTTAACTTGGCTCTTTTGAACCAAGTCAGGCTGTTCAGATTCGAGTTACTTGATGCTGCCGACGTCCTGGAAGAATTCAGCAATCGACACCAGCACATCATCCGTCAGCTTCGTCAGTATCAATCCCGTAACGAACAGGTGGCTTGGTCTGGTAGCCGTGTGATAGACCTTGCGGATCTCGAAGATGAGCTTGACTCCTACATTTTGTACGCCGGGGAGACTATTGAGGATCTACAACACATCGTGCAGCAGGAGATTCAACGTGCAGCCCGGGAAAACTAGAGTCCAATGTTGTGGCGCTGGTTAGCAGCGGAGACGCATCGCGCTCACTGTGGACGAAGGTCTGGAACCTGCACATCGCTTTGACAATAACTGTTCGATAGATGGACCAAATGTGAAAGCTGCGATGAAGCGAGCGAGAGGGGATGAGAAAGAAATAAGCGTAAAATTACATTGCCTGTTGTTCCACATATCGAGCCATGCTATCGAGCTGTGTTTTTCCCGTCTTCTCTATGTCAGCATTACACAAGATTTTGGTCATCATCATGAACTTACTGATATGAGGTATCGAATGTGGCCCTGCTAGATGGTCAGCAACCGCGCACCACGGGAGCGATTGAAAATGATCAAACTCACAAGATCAGTCACTTTGCGATGCTGCTCGAATTCACCTCTCGCAAAGTCAAGCAGCTCCTGTCTAGTCGAGGGCGGTGCCTCTGTCAATCACTCGGGTTAGGACGTGGCAGCTCTGAACGACCCAAGAACCTCAATCGTGCACATACTGTTGACAGCGCGCACAACGTCTCGCCACAACGCCAGAACCCGGCTTCGTTGCAAGAACTACGACAACATCGTCAGAAAAAGGCGTGCCCAGACCTTTAGCGATAAAAGAGAAGAGGGTACCCACATGTTCGAGCGTCAGTGGAGGCCCTTTTTTGCCACGAAGCGACGACTTGGCCGGCGCTATCGTTGCGTAGGCCGCCCTAGCAGAGAATTTCATGCCATTGCGCATAAACCACATCCAGATAGAGCGCCCGCACGATCAGGGCGTACGATGTGAAGGGAAAGGAAAATATCGGAGAGTCGTGTCTTTCTTTGCTCGAGGAAGATGGGTGGATGCTGCTGTCTCTTGCGCGCGCGCTCAAGTGAAGTGAGAACGGCGGCTCGGCATCTTTTGCCTCCGACGCCAGCTGCTGCCAGACGCGGTTTCGCGCAACACTCACATCCACGCGCGCATCTACAACAAGGAACGACACAAACCTCGAGCTTCGGCGACCTTCTGGAATACTTCAACATGCCGAAACGGAAAGATGTTGCTGAGAGTGTTGGTCGGCCCGTGGTGGACAAGGCGATCGTAAAAAAGGTCAAATCCGAGCCGAAGCACGCGACATATGCACCAACGCGAAAAGAGAAGCTAGTGGAGGGTATAAATGCTCTGAGCATCGTGGAATTCAAGACGCGCTTCGTACAAGAGGATATGTTAAAATACCAGACAGACCGCAAAGACTCCGTGGGAGCCTTTGAACTTTCGCTTGTCGCGGCCGACTGGCTGACTCCCGGCGAGTACAATGCATCGTTCAACCTGATCGAAGAGACCAGTAGGCCCGACTACGAGAGCAGTACATTCGGCTGGCATCCTCGGAGGAAGAGAAAAGAAATGCTAGAGCCAGAGATGAAGTACCTGCTCGTGCGGTCTAAGGCAGCAGAGCCTACGGTCGAGAGGACATCCAAAAGCGGAGACGTGGACACGAGCGTACTAGGATTCCTTAGTTTCATGGTGGACCATGATTCATCGCCCTCTGTTCCCGTACTGTACATCTACGAGATCCATCTGGCGCAATCTCTTCGCGGACTTGGACTTGGCAATCATCTGATACAGGTCACCGAACGCCTGGCTAGTAATATGGGGCTGGACATGGTCATGTTGACGTGTTTTCTCTGCAACAAGAAGGCGCACAATTTCTACACTGACCGCGGATTTGGCAAGGATGCTTGCTCGCCTGTAGACCGCAAGACACGCAACAAAATCGTCGCGGTGGACTACGTGATTATGAGCAAATCTGCTACTGCTGCCGAACCCCGCCAGATTGCGGACAATGATTCTAATACGGAGCTTGATGAAACGGACGATACACATGAATCCAAGATTGTGGCAATGGCATGATCTTCTGGTTTCTAGACATATACGCATCGATACCTACTTCCATATTCCAATCAATAAACACGATTCTGGCCGGATCAGGCGTGCGATACAGCTTAGCGACACAAGCTCTTAAGAGACGCTTTCTGGCATGAACACCTAGGCGATGGCTGAATTCGCCGTCGTGGAAGGCCGATCGATGTAAGATCGCGTCGATGTATCTAAGTTTCAGAAGCATCCACTATCTGGTGCATACCTGTCCCGGAACGCTTGTAAATCCACACACAAACTTTGACTCGATCACAATCAACGCAAGTCGGGACAACGATCAAGATATCATCAACCCAACGGAAGCAAAAGAATACTATGAGCCTTCTGATCGATGGCAAAAGGATAAGCTCCTCAGCCTGGGATCGAACCAGAAACCTTCCGGTTGCTTGGACCTTGCAGTCATAACAGCCGAACGCGCTACCAATTGCGCCACCGAGGATGTTGAAACACACACGCTTCTCGATGACATAACCCACAACTGTTTTGTTTATAATACGCAATCGTGCATACAGCGAGTATGGCGAGTGCTCTAGTCCGGTGTATCTTAGAAGGCAACCCAGAAATAATCACCAAGCACGCTACACACAACACACCAAGAACGAATGTCATACCACCAATCGAGAGCATATCAACAGTACCAAGTTCAAATCTCTCTCTCTCTCTCTCTCCTCTCTCTCTCTCCTCTCTCTCTCTCTCGCAGGACTGTCCTCAGCATCACACTTCACTTCTCGAAGCCAATTGTCAGCCCTCACTCTTTCCTCCTAGTCAGACTCGGAAGCATGCTCCCGGGTCTGCGTTCCCACCTTCTCATCCAAGACCTTCGGCTCGTGCATTCCCGGTCCAGAGACACTGTCTCCCTTGACCACCTGGTCCAGGCCGATCTCGCGGGCGATCTCACGCATACGCTCGTTGTCGGCTGCAGCAGCTCCCACCGACCCAAACAGAATGTCCATCTCTTCCAAAGACAGGCCTTTGGTTTCTGGAAAGAAGAAATAGATGAAAGCCGCACCTCCGAAGGATAAAACGCCGAAGAGCACGTAAGTGCCCCATTTCAAATGCTTTAGAGTTACTCTTGTCAGTATCGTGTGGCGAGATTGGCGAATTCTGAGGTACTGACCTGCAACAGATCCGGAGTTATCTGACCGATGATGAAGTTGTTCATCCAATTGCTCGATGCTGTGGACAAAGATTAGCCGATGTGGCTGTGAAGCTGATATGCTTTTGAAGTATGAAAGACACAATGTCAGGATGTCATGCCACTTACCTCCCAGAGCGATACCATATGGACGCTGCGAGATCGGCCATATCTCTGCAATTATAATCCAGGCGCACGGGCCCCAACTATACCCGAAATGAACCACAAATAACCATACCATCACTACTGCGGCCCATCCCGCACCCTTGTGAGTTGTCCACTGGTTCTCATTCTTGGCGAAGATGACAGCGATGATGATGTGGCAGGTCGCCATTCCGATCGCACCTACGATGAGGATGGGCTTGCGGCCGAGCTTGTCGACATAAAGAACGGCAGGAATGGTAGCAAACCACATAACGATACCGACAACACCACTTGCCAATAGGGACGTCGTGGTTCCGGAAAGGCCGAGTCCCTTGAAGATCTGCGGGGCGTAGTACAGGACTGCGTTGATACCCTGCAAGCGTCAGTACTTCGCTGCTTGATTTGTGAACAACTCTGAGACGAAAGATAACTTACAGTCCACTGCTGGAAGAACATGGTGACAGTGGCCAGCATGACACGACGGAACATGGCCTTTGACTTGAAGAGCGAGCCAGCTGCGACGAATTGCAGTTTGACAGTCGACCATGCGGAGCCGTCTGCGAGATGTGGGAAGTGCTCAGCCGTTGTGCGTTTCTCGAACATGGACTGTGCCTTGATCTCCAAGAATTCGAGTTCGATCAGATCGTGATCCGGCGACAAATTACGCAAGCTGGCAAGCGTTTTGCGGGCATCCGCCTCGCGATTGTGGTGGACAAGCCATCTAGGCGAGAAAGGCTAGTGAAAGAGTAAGTGGTTTCCCAACGTGTACTACATACGGAGACACTTACCATGAAGATCATTCCAATCCCGAGGATGACGGCAGGGAAGAGCTGGAGGCACAACGGAACCAACCACGCAGCGTCAGATTGGCCTTCGCCCGAGCCGCCAATGTAATTGGTACCGTAGTCGATCCAGAAAGCAATCATGATACCAGTGGTAATGGCCATCTGCTGCATGCCGACCATGGCGCCTCGGATTTCTGGGGGTGCACACTCTGCGTTGTACATCGGTACGATCATTGACAGCGAACCAACACCCATACCTGCAGCGAATTAGCTTTTACTCGACTGTTGTCAACAAACAAGGGACCTTACCCGTAATGAAACGACCTGCAAGGATGGAGTTGTGACCGGTACCAGTAACCGCCGTGGACTGGATGACAACACCAAGGATGAAGATAGCAGTGTTGACCAAGATAGCGTATTTGCGCGAGAAGATCTCGGCCAGGAAACCGGAGTAAAGGGTCCCGAGCCATGCGCCTAGCTCTAGAATCGACACCAGCCAGCCCATCTTCGAAGAGTTCTCGGTGTAGTCACCCATGTGCTTGCCGAAGGCGTTCATCACCAGGACACCTCCGAAGACTCCCTGGTTGTAGCCGTAAAGGAGACTGAGGCAAGTCAGTCGGGTGAACGTATCATATGGTTCCATGACATGCGGCTTACCCTCCAATGCATGCAAAGCAGGCAATACCAAACACCTTTCCATTCTTGACGATAGCCATGGGCCCAGATGCGCCCTGGAGCTGCTGGCGGCGTACCAGAGCAGCCTGGTCGAACATCGATGCATTACCGGTCGGCGCCATAATTAGTAGCGCTTGCGTAGGTTGTGTGGGGAGAATCGAGAAAGCCCTGGTCTCAACAGGGAACCTGCAGATATATCACAGATGAGAGGGAGCAAGACCTGCCTTCTTCCATGCAGCCGGCACCTTGTATATACCCAGGCACGCCATTCTGCTGTCACAGCATGCGGAGCTCTCACGCGACTTGAACACGCCACCATGGGGTAAATGGTATGAGTCTCACGCAAAACTCTGGCTCGAGCTACATGCGCGGGTCGAAATAAGCACACGGCTAAAGTTAAGCAGCCCAATAGCGAAAGCTTGGGTTGATTGCAGTAAGGGCTGTAGCCTTGTATCAATGTCTCCTGCTCCGCTAGATGGTCGAGGCGCGGGTCTGACAGCTTACATTGGTGGCGTCGACTAACGCTGGATGGACATCGATTGGTCTGATATGGCTGGTCAAGCGAAGTACTTCGAGTGACGAGACGATCTGCTGCTGTTCAGTGCAACAAGTATACTGTAACTGAGGTGGTGTACTGTACGCCAAGTATACCACTCACATGGGCGGGAACTCGAGAGGTAACTCAAGCTTTTACCAAGAGCTGTCGATCTTCCAACGTTCAGACTCGAGTTGAAGTCGATATGACGAAGATGAATCAAGACATGCCCTACAGCAGTTGTCGGTCGTCCAGATCAACCGAATCGCTGGGGAGTGACTTCGAACTCCCATGCATTCTCCGGGCGTAATTAGGTATCCCTCCAGTCTGCGGCTCGACCTCAGACCAGATCGTGCGTTTACGACGTCACCCCCAGTTCAGAAGAGGATCTCCGAGTACTCCCTGGGATCTCGAATAGCAGCTTTGAAGTTGCAGATCTTTGGTGTACAGTGTGGTAGTCGGGTACGAGCATGGTTACCTCACTTACCTCACATTGTTTATTACCAAGAAGCGAAGCACAACAAAGGTGAGCTGACCGTCTCGACTCTTGCTGTGTGACCTTGTGCGATCCGGATAACGAAGGGATGGTTGGTCGGAGGCAAAAAGGCTACTGCGTCCACAAAAAGTCATTAGGCTAAATAGCCATGTGCCGCTTTTCCAGCCACACGTCTCCACTCGCTGCGGAGACTCCACACTAGACACTAGATCACCCCGCAAGTCGCCGGCTCTTGTCTCCGAGACGATCATCAGCCATTTTGCCTGAATACACAAATCCTTTTCAGCAATGTCAAGACTCTAAGAGTACGCAAAGACCTTGGCGATTGCGAAATGCCGACCAGGTTCGGTTTTCCGGCACAGACATGACGCTCTACACCTGGAGCATCGAGATCTCCTCAAGGCACACCCAGGCGTGCCGGCACACTGTCCTCCAAAGGCAAAGGGACTGCGAATTTGGCGAACAGAAAAAAGAGACAGTAGAAAGAATGAATGAACCCGCGTTCTGGCAGAAACAAAAACACAATAGCATCGGCTACGCGCGGAGACAAGGCATGGCGAAGACCCTTTCTCACGAGGAGCTCGCCCCAGATCAACAACAATGATGGAGAAAGTGTCTCTTGCGCTGTCCACGATTCTCCACGAGGATTGCCGATCGTTCCTCCATCGATCGCAACTTTCTGGCATATCCGCTATGCTTTCCGGCGGTTCCCTCCTAGTAAACTCTTACCAAGACTCACTCCACACGACAAATGCCGTTGAGGTGATCCACTGTTCTACACACGCATGTTACGCATCTCAGCCGCACGGGAAGGTTGTAAGTGAACTGTGGATCACCTCAGGTTAAATTCACAAAGTGACGACACGCCTGTAAACACAGCGTCTCGGCGATCGTCACGATCCCCATGCGTTGGTACAAAAAGGTAGGAGGACCTGCGCATCGTGAGGTTTCGAGTACCGCATTCATCTCTTGCTACAATGTCTGCAGCATTGGGTCTTCAGGTTCTTTTGGCGGTTCTCGCCGGTCAAGCCTCTGCTCAGAGCGCGGCAGACCGAGCAGCTCGATTCTTCCCAGACTGTGTCAATGGCCCACTGAGCAACAACACCATTTGCGACACGTCGGCAGACCCATTGACCAGAGCGACAGCCTTGGTCAAGGCCATGACCTTGGAAGAAAAGTTCGCCAACACCGATCAGAACCAACCCGGCGCGCCTCGCATTGGACTCCCACCCTACATCTGGTGGAACGAGGCTCTCCACGGAGTAGCCGAGCAGAACGGTGTACAATTCGAAGAGGAGGGCGAGTGGAGCCACGCTACATCCTTCCCCCAGCCAATCTTGACAGGTGCTGCTTTCGACGATGAGCTGGTACACAAGATCGCAACTGTCATCTCCACCGAGTTCCGTGCCTTTGGCAACAACCTCAAAGCTGGACTGCAGGCATGGACGCCGAACATCAACCCATACAGAGATCCCCGGTGGGGCAGAGGTGAGGAATTCCACACATTTAACGTTCAACGAGGTTCCGAGAGCTGATTTGAGCATCAAAGGTCAGGAGACTCCTGGCGAAGACCCCTTCCACCTGAGCAGCTACGTCAAGAACCTTCTCGATGGTCTCCAGGGTCACGACAAGGATATCAAGAGAATGGGCGGGACGTGTAAACATTTCGCAGGTATGATTATTGTAGCCGATGATTATTCGGACCCTAACCTTAACTCTAACCATGGTGCTGACACTCAACAACTTCGCAGGCTATGACCTAGAATCTTGGAACGGTAACCACCGCCATCAGTTTGATGCTCACATTGGCTCCCGGGACCTTGTGGAGTATTACATGCCCCCGTTCCAGCAATGCGCCAGAGACTCCAATGCCTTCAGTTTCATGTGCACATACAATGGTACGTTGATCGCAGAGAATCTTATACTCTGCACTGGCTGACCGCATTCCGTAGAATTGAACGGAAGGCCAACATGCGCGGACCCGTGGTTACTCAACGATGTTCTCCGTGAACACTGGGACTGGACGGACGAACAGCAGACGGTAGTCAGCGACTGTGGTGCTATCCAGAACATCTACTACCCACACCGCTACAACGACACGCGCGAGAAGGTCGTTGCCGAGGCTCTGACAGCTGGTACCGACTACGACTGCGGTACTTACTACTCAACCTATCTGCCTGGCGCGTACGAGCAAGGCCTCATTCAAGACTCCGATCTTGACCTTTCTCTCGTGCGTCAGTATGCATCTCTCGTTCGCCTGGGATACTTTGATGGCCCCAATAGTACCTACCGCAACATTGGCTGGGAGGATGTCAATACCGAAGAGGCACAGCAATTGGCTGTGCGCGCCGCTGAGGAGGGCATTGTTCTTCTTAAGAATGATGGTATTCTGCCGATGAAGCTTGGCAGCGATGTGTCAATTGCTCTTGTGGGAGACTGGGCAAATGCCACCGAACAAATGCAAGGAAACTACTACGGCGTTGCGCCGTACCTTCACGGTCCGTACTACGCTGCCAACCAGACTGGTGCCAACGTCACAATGGTCAACCAGCCTGGTGGCGGTAAGCTCAACCCAACGACCGATAACCTTAAGCCCCTCTGGACTGCTGCAGAGGAGAACGACATTATCATCTACGTTGGCGGCATTGACAACGACGTCGAGTCGGAGGACAACGATCGCCATGACATTGTTTGGTCAGGAAACCAAATCGACATCATCGAGCGTCTTGCAGAGTACGGAAAGCCAATGGTCCTCGTCCAGATGGGCACCATGTTGGACGACTCTCCGATTGTGAACAACCCCAACATCTCTGCTGTTCTGTGGGCTGGATACCCTGGCCAATCTGGTGGTACTGCGATCTTCAACATCATTCAGGGCATCACCGCCCCGGCCGGAAGACTGCCAGTCACCCAGTACCCTGCCGCCTACATTGGACAAATCCCAATGACCGACATGACTCTCCGCCCGAGCGAGGAGACCGGCAGCCCTGGTCGTACCTACATGTGGTATGAAGGTGAGCCTGTCTTCGAATTCGGTTACGGCCTGCACTACACCAACTTCTCCGTCTCCTTCGACGGCAGCGACGATGTTCCCGCCTCCTACGCCGATAAACCGACCAGCTGCGGAAGTTACTCCATCCAGGACCTCACCGGTAACTGCGACGAGCGCTACCCTGACCTCTGCCCTTTCAAGACCTTCGATATCACCGTCGAGAACACCGGCAAGGTTGCATCAGACTACGTCGTCCTCGGCTATCTCACCGGAGAGTTCGGCCCCCAGCCATACCCGAAGAAGCAGCTCAAGGCCTACACCCGTGTGCAGGATGTCGCCGCCGGTGCCTCGTCCAGCGCCTCTCTCGACCTGAAGCTCGGATCGCTTGGTCGTGTTGCCGACAACGGAGACATGACTCTCTTCCCAGGCGACTATGCGCTCGTGCTCGATAACGATGCTAAGGCTATGATGAAGTTCACTTTGACCGGCGAGCCTGTGATCCTTGACCATTGGCCGCAGCCTCCGCCTCCCAACGTGCAGACTGAATCCTACTGGGTCGGTGGTTACCCTGGCACTGGCATCAAGAACCAGACTAGCTGGGCTTGAGCGGTACATTGACAGGATGATGATGGGTGTAATGTAATGAAGAGCAATATGAATTCGATCAACACGCAATGAAACACACGTTATGTGTCAGTTCGGTCAACGTCCTTGCTGTAACGTCGATTGGTGTCAATCGCGAACTCTCGACTCCGATCCTTTCTATTCCGAACTCGTACTTTGCACTATCGCATGTATTGAATGCACATCTCTCACAGCAATCGTCCTTTCATCAGTAGCCATGTATCATCAATCTTCAGCTCCGCCTGCTAGATGGTATTTCCAGACGCTGAATCAAATCGATTGTTTGGTCGGACGCGATACCCCAACCCTAACCCTGTGCGATACTGAACTATTAACTCAGAAACTGCTAAAGAGAGTCGCTAGTCGATCAACTCGAAAGTGGTTTTACAACACATGACATAAACGTTGTCACTTTATTTAACCAGCCATAGCCTGTGCATGTTGGTTTGCCGCGATCGATCGCAGACGTAGATCGAGACGTGAGCGTGACAGTCAGCTTGGTGCCAGGAAAATAACACTACTACTCACCACCTCACATCTTTCACCCTTGTCGTCAACCATGAACTCGTCAATTTCCTTGGAAGGAACATCATATGACCGAGGTTGCAAAAAAGACGCTCCGTACATGATGGCATCAAACACCTTTCTTTTCTCTCTCGGGTTCCCATCAGCTTTCACGCAGCTATCGACACCAGGTACGATGACAAGCCTAACGAAGGATGATCTAAACACACTTTCCAATCGACCGAAGATGTATACATTGCCGTCCACGTCTGATCGTTGCAGCAATCCCTTTGATCAGATCTTCCCAGATCCAACCCTTTCATGTATTACGAGTATGTTCCTCTTCGCATAGGCAGCAACCCCACGTGAACAGAGCATCTATCCTGTTAATGAACCCGCATAGTACGCTCTGAGAATAGCCCACTGATATTCTTGGATCGATACTGGGGTCGATATCGCATTTAAGAAGTGAACTCGTTCAATCGACTATCACACCAGCTTCAGCAGTATGTCCGTGCTGTCCATGGTTACACCAAGGGATATAGTTTTAATGTCAAGCAATTTTCCATCAATCAATGATTGAAATCAGCAAGCCTGGTCTAGCGGTTATGATTTCTGTCTAACAACACAAGTGTTTGGGTACACAGAAGGTTCTGAGTTCGATTCTCAGGGTTTGTAATGGACGTCATTCTTTTTCTCAATTCCTTTTGCTATCCTTCATGAGCACGAGTGGATCTTGGGCTTTGGAGGTGGTGAGATGGTAGATGTCTAAAAAAGACATAAGAAAGACACCACCGTGCGCAGGCTTGGCATTGCAAATCCATAGATTATCATGTTCATTATCATGACAACCTTTAGAGTCTAATAACTTCACAACCACATAACCTTTTATGAAGCCGTTTGAACAAGATTGTAGCCCCCGATCTATAGATGAAGTTGATGTAAGGAAAAATAAATCTAATTGGTGGTTGGTTCACAATCCCTAAGTAGGAGTCTCTGTTTTTTCATGTATTTACAAAGTTATGAAGTGCTGAGATCCGAGCTTCTAGGTCGAGAGATGTCGTGTTTTGACCTTAGCCTGTGAAGAGGCTTGGTCCTAGTGGTACATTTGTGGGAGTTGGTAGGTTTATTAGATGTTATAGTGAGGAGGACGTTAGAAGACCGATGAAGTTGAGAAGGATGTCAAAATCCATGGATTTCATGAATTCAGATGTGTCGAAAATGCGACTGACACGAAGGACTCAAAGAGAGATCGCAGGACTGCGCTGTAGTCGGTTTTGGTGGTAGATCTGAGGTTCTTCGCAATATCTCTGAGAATGGTTCTCTAGCTGAGTCTATACAGCCGCCGAGGCTTTCTATCCGCGCGCACGGTGGTGTCTTTCCGGTGTCCTTCTTAGACTGCTACTGGTGAGATGCTGAAGGCTGGTGGAGGGGGTCATAACGACTAGGCCGCTGTTTCGTCGCTTTCCTTGACGTCCAGGGAACATCTAAGAGCGTGGCTGTGATTTCACAAAGCATGCCTGGTTCCATGGTTGGAGGTAACTGTCGATTTTCGAAGGGCCTGGTCCGAGATTGTCCACCTGACTTTATACCAGTAGTACAGCAGTAGGCAAGGTAAGCAAAGCACCTCCCGTGACACAACAATGATACCGTCGTCGAAACTCAAGCCTGAGTCAGCCTCCACGTCGGCTTTTGACCGAAAAGTCCAGCCACCAACTCCACTCCACGCCCCCCATGCTGATCTCCGGGCGGAGAAATAGTGGAGGAGGAGGAAAAAAAAGAAGAGCGTCACAGCTTGTGTTTCCAAGCCGATGCAAGCGTAGCGCCCCACTCGCTTGATTGCGATTCACGCGAGCTTGTCCTTCTGAGGCTTCGCATTCCTCGATTCGGCATCTCGAAGCCCGATTTCTCTGCCAGCAAGCATGACCGATATCGTGCATATCCATGTCCACGACCACGTTTGTCGGAAAGTTACGGTTGAGGATTGTCGGCGAGTGAGCCGCTGCATTGTCGGGTAATATCATAGGTGCATGCATGGTTGGTTGTCGCGTGTTGTTAAATGGGATGCGTGCCCCTCCGGTTTCCTTGGGATCTTTTCGACCTGCGTTTTTCGGATTCGATTGGTGTTCACTATACTGCTAGGGAAACAGACATGGATCAACTGTCAGGATGGCGCGTGGCTGACAAGCTTGAGAAGAGGAGCTTGCTCATTGCTGTCAACTGCGTTGCGGCTCTCTCTATCTTTTTCTTTGGTTATGACCAGTAAGATGAATTTGTCGCCCTTTGAACCAGAAGGCATGCTAACAATCGTATAGAGGAATGATGGGTAAGTGATTGGCGCAATAGCTCGGGCAGTCTTCCATAAGCCTAACACCATGTGACCCCAGGTGGTGTGAACAATGCCACAGACTATATCAACTTGATGGGCTTTGGATACGTGAACGAAGAAGGCGACCCTGTGGTAACAGACTCGCTGCTACAAGGCGGTATTGTAAGTCGGACTTCCATGACAGCAGTCATCCATGAGTACATCTAACAATCGCTGCAGGTATCAGTCTACTACCTTGGCACGCTCATGGGCTGCCTTGTCGGTGGCTGGGTTGGCGACAAAATCGGTCGCGTGCGTACAATCGCCTTCGGAGCCGCATGGGCAATCTTTGGCGCCGCGCTGCAATGCTCAGCTCAAAATCATATCTGGATGATCTTCGCCCGCCTGATCAACGGCTGGGGAACCGGAGTGTTGAACGCCATCGTCCCCGTCTGGGCAACCGAAACCGCAGACCACACATCGCGTGGAAGCTTCATCGCTATTGAGTTTACCCTCAACATCTTTGGTGTGGTGGTCGCATACTGGCTAGAATTCGGGCTGAGCTTCATCGACAATGGAGAATCTCCCATCCGCTGGAGGTTCCCGATCGCCTTCCAGATTCTCCCTTTGCTCGTCCTCTTCGGCATCTGCTGGTTCTTCCCGGAAAGCCCTCGCTGGTTGGCGAAAGTCGGAAGAGATGAGGAGGCGAGGTACATTCTCAAGCGTCTACGTGGTAGCGAGGGAGAAGATGCTGTCAGAGCCGAAGCGGAATATCAGGATATCAAGAACATTGTGATCCACGAACGCCAGACTGCGCGTTCGAACGGCTACTTCTCCATGCTCTTCGGTATTGGCAGTGGGAAGCTTCATACCGGCCGTCGCGTGCAGTTGGTCATCTGGTTGCAGATCATGCAGGAATGGGTCGGTATTGCTGGAGTTACCGTCTATGTCAGTGAATCGAAATCGGAGAATTCTCGAGATCGACATGCTGACTTGCGCCCTACAGGCTCCTACCATCTTCCGGATTGCTGGATTTGCCAGTGAGAAGAGCCAGTGAGTTCAGTCTGAAAAGTCGAGCGAACAAGATCGTATTATCCTGACATGATGCTTCCCCCAACAGATGGATCAGCGGATTGAACAACATCTTCTACATGTTCTCAACTCTCATCTGCGTCTTCACGCTTGACCGCATTGGCCGAAGATACACGCTGTAAGCCCACGACCTGAGAGCAACATGTTGTGGCTGCAAATCCGCTAACACGATCAGATACTGGGGCTCCATTGGCCAAGGAATCGCCATGTTCCTCGCCGGCGGCATGTCTCGCGCAGGTCTCAATGCGCGCGCAGCTGGTGACATTACTACTGCCAATCAGTACGGAGCTGCCGCCGCGAGCTTTGTATACATCTTCACATTCGTGTTCGGTGCGACGTGGTTGACTGTACCCTGGTAAGTTATTGGCGTTGTCCCTGAATTTGAGATTTCATACTGATCCTCTACCGTGTAGGCTATACCCAGCTGAGATCTTCCCTCTCGAAGTTCGCGCCAAGGGCAATGCGTTCGGTGTGGTTGGATGGAGTACGTCAAGTGGTCGCTGACTTCTTGCTACGTCTCGCTAACGTGGATCAGGTATCGGCAATGGATGGCTCACGCTCTTGTGCCCTATCATGTTCGATTCCATCGGAGAAGCGACCTTGTAAGTAGACTGGATCATTCTCTTCTTGACACCAGCTGATCCATTGCCAGATACATTTTCGGTGCGGCTAACTTGATTTCGATTCCAATGGTTTGGGCGCTCTATCCAGAGACAAATCAGCGCACGCTCGAGGTATGGAATGAAGCCCGATGAAACTGTCGAATCTCGACTTGCATGTACTGACATTCTACAGGAAATTGATCTGCTATTTGAGGCCGACTCGCCGTGGGTCTGGGCCGCAGAGAAGCACTTTGCGAAACTCAAGGAGGAGAACCCCAATATTGCGTTGGCAGCTAGCCGCGGGAACTCGGTCGTCGACGCAGAGCAGGGTCTGAAGAAGGCCGGACAGACTGACGCACAGTCAGAGGAGCGACAGGAGGTCGTCAAGCACTAGAGGGCGCGGAGTCCAGTCCCACGCGTGCTTGGCTACGCCATTTACGGTGATGTGCGTTTAGATACGCAGCACGCAGGATGGTTATGCTTGAGCGTAAAGACCAATGCTCATCATCCTACATTCAAGGCTCCTGAGGCTCTAAGACAAGGTTGTCGATAAGTCGTACAGGCATTTTGTCGTCGCCCAAACCAAGCTTCTCTCCCTCTTTTGTAGCTTCCAGTGGTAGCATCTTGATCGCTGCGCTAAGGATCGCACCTTTCTTGGGATCCACGGTCTGGACTTCCTCAAGAGTATCAGGGTCCGCAAGAGAAATGTAATCCACCTCGAACTGCGCGCGTTCCGTCTCTGGCAGCTCATCCTGCTTGATGTTCATCATGTTTGTAACGTCCCAAGATAGTGCCAGAACGTCATCTCGGTCTGTTTTGCCCATCTTGTATGCGGCTCTTGCAGCTCCCAAGGCCACTGAAAGAACAATGCCTATCTTTCTCCTGCGCTCTCCCAGGTATACATTCCGACTACTCATGGCCAGGCCATCCGCTTCGCGCTCTGTAGGGCCGATTCGTACAACAGTGTTCATGTGCAAGTCCTGAACCATGCGCTTGATGATTACCGTCTGCTGCACATCTTTCTGTCCGAAGTAGACACGTTCGGGCTCAACAATGTTGAAAAGTTTGGTACAGACGGTTGCGACGCCGCGGAAAAAGACCGGACGACTCTTTCCTTCCAGTAAGTTCGCTAGCGGAGTGATGGTTACGAATGAGCCCGATCCTGGTAGCGTCGAGTCCGGCGGCAGCGTCGGGTACATTGTCTTTGTTGTGGGCGCAAAGATAGCCTCAATCCTGCCCTTCCCATTCTTTTCCAGCTCGGCGTCCAGCTCCTTCAACTGCGCCAGATCGCTGTCCCACGTCTTCGGGTAGCTGTCGAGGTCTTCGTTCACGCCGAACTGAGTTGGATTGACGTAGACGGAGACGAAGACATGGCTGTTCTCCTCGGCAGCTTGTCTGACCAGCGAGATATGTCCTCGGTGCAGCGCACCCATTGTCGGTACAAGGCCCACCGTCTTGCCATCGAGGAGCAGCTCGCGGCGATAAGTGCGTAGAGGGGGCACGTCCCGGAAAATGTGTATAGCTCTGGAAAATTGACTGGGCTTTGCATATGCTGTGTTGCGACTCCTGGCGAGTGCTGTGGCAGTCCAGGCATTGGTAGTAGAACACGCCATGCGCCGGACAACGGAGGCAGACATTGTTGGGGTTGCGTTGGGGCGAGAGTTGTAGTGAATTGGAGAGATCACCTACTATGACTTGTAAGCATCGCGGGTCATGCCACCTTGCAAAGGCTCTGCTGACTTGTGCGGTCAATGGGGCGTGTTCGTGAAGCTGTATACGCCGAACAATCGAGCATGAAGTGATGAGACAGTCGCGTTGTAAGTGAATGTATGCCCGACCGTTCATCACGTCGGCTCTGCGAGAGCTTCCTAGCGGGGCGCAGGGTCTCGCCCGAAAAGTACCAAATCCGCATTTTTCTATGCCATTTCTTTGCGCGCCTACCATTTTACAGTAATACCTTCTTTTTACACTACACCCACCGGACTATACTCTGGAACCATGGCCGACGATGGCATGCTGCTCAATTTTGAGCTGCCCACAGACGCCTTCCAAGCGCCCAAAAAGGCCTTCAAAGGCGGCAGCTGGAAAGATCGTCTCACAGCAAGAAAATCGGCGCAATGGGGGCGCATGAAGGCTGAAGAGAGGGCTACGGGCAAAACACCGGATTATGGAAACACACGCGGTGAGAAAGAGGAGCTCATCCGCCCCGACGGAAAGCCTTCCAAGAGGCCAAGGACGGACGACAACGACGGAGGATTCAAACCCGCAAGGACTGGACCACGACCTGGCGGACGAGCTCCCAGTGAGCGCGAGATCTTGCCCAAATCTACCACCGGCGAGGTCATCTCATCGCTGTTCACATACAACCCGGCCGCAAAAGCCACGAGGCCCGATCCTATTCCCGAAGACCAGGCGCCAGTCGAGCCTTCCAACGCACCTTTGACCGACGAGCTGGCCACTTTCACAAATCTTGGACTTTCGACGACGCTGGCAAGCCATCTGATGAACAAATTGGGCCTCAAAGCTCCCACTGCCATCCAACGGAAGGCTTTGCAGCAGCTTTGCAGCACCGACAACGACGCTTTCATTCAGGCAGAGACTGGTTCGGGTAAAACTCTTTCGTACCTACTTCCTATCGTGCAACGGATCAGCGACATTTCAAAGCAGATGAAAGCCGAGGGTCAAGATTTCAACAGGAAGAGCGGCATGTTTGCGCTCATCTTGGCGCCAACTCGAGAGTTGGTCAGGCAAATCGAAACTGTTCTGGAGACTCTACTTTCGTGCTGTCACTGGATCGTTGGAGGCACCGTCATTGGTGGAGAGCAAAAGCAGAGGGAGAAGGCGCGACTAAGGAAGGGTGTGAACATCCTGGTGGCCACACCTGGTAGATTGACGGATCACCTGGAACACACAGAGGTGCTGGACGTGAGCAGGGTCAGGTGGCTGGTACTGGATGAAGGTGATCGATTGATGGAGTTGGGTTTCGATCAGGACATCCAGAAGATCGTCAGTAATCTGAACCTGCGGTCGAGGAAAGCACAAGAGCAGCCCATTCCTGGACTTCCCGAGAAGAGGAACACTGTGCTCTGTTCGGCAACCATCAAAGCCGACATTGAACAACTCAAGTCTATCGCACTCCACGATCCAGTCACGATTGCGGTAGATGCGTCAGAACGCGTGGAAGGCGAGGATGGAAAGATGGTGGAACAGGAGTTCTCTGCGCCTGCACAGTTGAAGCAAAGCTACGCAATCGTCCCGCCCAAGCAGAGACTGGTGACGCTTGTAGCTGCGCTGAAGCAGGCTTTCAAGAGGAAGGGAAGCGTGATGAAGTGCATCGTGTTCATGAGTTGCGCCGACAGCGTGGACTTCCATTTCGAAATTCTCACGCACGACATTACAGCTGCCCCCAAGGAAGCTCCTACTACAACGTCCAAGGATAAGAAGAATATCAAGGGAAAGAGCAACGACAAACCGGAAGCGCAGGAGGAACTAAAGATGCCCAGGCAAAGCCGAACGGACAAGATCCCACAGGGAAACACGATCGAGGAATCTCGCACCCATGGGCCTGCCGCTGCGTTCGCAAGCAAAGACGAGCCTATCCAGATTTTCCGTCTGCACGGTTCCTTGCAGCAGAGCACACGTACAGCAGCGCTGAAAGCCTTCAGCAAATGCAACGACCCTGCAGTACTTGTGTGTACAGACGTCGCGTCTCGTGGTCTCGATTTGCCCAATGTCGACTTCGTCATCGAATACGACCCCCCCTTCAGCAAGGAGGACCACCTCCACCGTGTCGGTCGTACGGCTCGTGCCGGTAAAGAGGGTCGCGCCATGATCTTCCTCCAGCCAGGTTGCGAGGAAGGCTACGTCGAGATTCTGAAGGAGGGTCGTCCACGCAATCTCACTCACCACGACGCAGACGAGATCCTCAAGAAGGGCTTCTCGGCCACATCGGGCGTTGTGAACAGCCGCGAATGGGAGCAGGCCGCGACCGAATGGCAGATCGAGTGCGAGCGCTGGGCCACCGAGAACCCCAAACACCTCGAGCAAGCCCGCAGAGCTTACCAGAGTCACATCCGCGCCTACACCACCCACGTTGCCGCAGAGCGCAGCATCTTCGACATGAAGCAGCTCCACCTCGGACACTTGGCCAAAGCCTTCGCGCTGCGCGACAAGCCTGGTGCGATCCGCGTGCCTGGTCTCAGGCCCGGCAAGGAAGATGGCGCGAAGATGAGGCAGGCTCGTCGTGTCGAGGCCGGCAAGAATGCTGGCGCCAGAGCGGCCGAGGGCAAGCGTACTCGCGGCGATGCCGACCTCGATGTGCCGGATATGACCGACGAACAGGAGGCAAGGAAAAAGATGCACGCCATGGGCAGGAGGATGGGCGGAGCGGGCGAGTTCAACTTGGGCTGAGCACTGTCACAGTTTTTCTCTGTTCCACTATTTCGTTGGTTGCCAACTTGATGTTCAGCCGCACTGAAGATACCCATAGCTTCCATCTGTTTGCACAAAAAATCTAAATTTCCCATTCACTCATTGCCACCACGTTGCTAGTATATATCCCACAGCGAGACTCTGCCATCCTTGCTCCCAGCCACAAGCCAATGCGTCGCTTTCGATCTCGCCACTCGCTGCTGCGAGACCGTAAGCGGCTGTCCTTCTTTGCCCACACCAGCAGCCGCCTCCCCCAAATCACCCACGCCCGTTTCTCCCCCATCCAACACCTCCGCAAAAGCAGCAGCATAACACCCCTCCTTATGCCACTTCAGCACCGCTAGCTCCTTCATCCCCTTCGCAGCGTAAACTCGCACCCTTCCGTCCCAGCCCGCCGTGGCGAAGATCTTGCCATCCCCCCGAACCACCAGCGACTGCTGGCCGGCGTGCTTGGTCTGCAAAGTCTTAGTTTCCGAACTTCCGTCTAAGGGATGTCTGGCTACGATTGCGTCGGCGGAGCTGGAGAAGAAGTAGCCCAAGGTCGGTGCGAAGTCGAGGGAGAGGACGGGTTGCGAGTGCGGTTTGGCGAGGTAGAGGGTTTGCCATGATGTTTCTTCTTTTGTTTTTGGGTCGTGTTTGCGGTACCAAAGAGCGATATGGCCGCTTTCGTAGCCGGCTGCGACGAGGAGGGATGGTGTTGTTGTGTTGGTGAGTTGATGGAGGAGGCTGACGGCCATTAGCATGCCGGTGCTGGTATCTTTGGGCGGAGGGATGGTGGCGTATCGGGCCGCGCTGGGGAAGGCGGTGATGTTTACTAGGCCGTCTTGGACTCCAGGGACGGCTATCAAGATGGAGGGTTCGGCTGGATGTTGAGGAGACGGTGAAGAGGTGGTGGATTCGGTCGGTGGTGGTGATGGTGATGACATTTGACACATGGCGAAGGAACAGAAGTTGAGAGCGTTCACGTCTAGGCTGTGTAAGAGCCAGGGATGCTTTCTGTGTGAAGTGGTTTCTTCGATCGGTAGTATCGTGGAAAAGTCTGCCTCGTCTGATTCTCGTAGTTGCCATACGAGTAGTTTGTTGTCTCGTCCATGTCTAGTTAAGTGTCAGCATTCGTTCAATGAATTGATAGGCCTGACGAACGAACGTACGTGATTATGTTCTCCTCTCCTAAGCCCCAACTACCGACCCCGAGTACTGATCCTCCATGAGCTTTCCAGACTGCTACTGGTCGCTTGATCGCGAGATTCCAGAGGATGACCCAGCCGTCCGCATCGCCGGTGAGTAATCGCAAATTCTGCCGGAGAAAATGCACGCAGTGTATCTGGGCTGTATGCCCGCGAAGAACGTAATCCGGTTGAGCAGGTGGTAGTGTAGAGCTTCGCAACAGGTTCGATGCTGTTTTGCTCATGCTTCAAGCTATCTTTCTGATTTGGATGAGGGAGTGAATTGTTGGTGGATGTTGTAATCCTGTCTTTGTACCGTAGCTCTTGCCTTTTTCGATTTCGCGATTCTAGTCGTACGTTCGATGCTGGTAACTTGGTTTTTAAAAGTCTAGTCACGATTTCTGATTTCGGTTCAATGTTGTTTTCCAGAACACATTGATTGAATATCGCCGTCGATGTGGTCCAAGCTTCGAGCTAACCTCACGCCTCCCCAATCTCGACATAGCGGACCCTCACGTCGCACTCCATTATTTGTATTGGAAGATAACGAAATGGAAGTGGACTGATGTTCAGGCCGACCCATGTACTGTGCAAAGCGATTGCACTTACTCCCGAACTGCTCAAGCCACATCTGCCTCAGAAATGGTTTGGCGAACTCGCAAGGCCGCATGTCGGTAAGTAAATTCACTACTTCGTATGGAAACACCAACTTGCTAACAAGAAAAAGGCCTTGCAATAAGCGGCGGAGTCGATTCAATGGCTCTCGCCACGCTGTGTAGCGGTCTGCGAGAATGTTCGCAGCACGGCAAACCCCCGTCTTTCACGGCTTTCATCGTCGACCACGGTCTGCGGTCTGGCAGTCGTGATGAGGCTTTGAAAGTCGCAAGATTCTTGGAGCAATTGAGTATGCCTGTATGTCGCACTAATGGCGAAAAGATACTGACATTGGGCCTCGCCCAGAAATGCCCTCCAAGATCTTGACTCTGGATCCAGAGCAATACGGCGACGCGCACGCTTCGCGGAGAGTAGAGAGCATCGCTCGCAGACTCCGATATCGAGCCATGGGCCAGGCGTGCCGCGCGCAAGGCATTACGAAATTGTTGTTCGCTCATCATGCAGACGATCAGGCCGAGACAACTCTGATGCGACTTGCTAACAACTATCTTGGCAAAGGACTCGCCGGGATGCAGGCTGAATCGCGTATCCCAGAGTGTGAAAACATGTATGGAGTGCATGAATCTGGAAATCCTAGGATTCTTCGACGCGAGGTTTTACCCGTATTAGCGACGGGCATGGCTGTTGAGAGTGGCGGTATCACAATTCTACGCCCTTTACTGAGCTATACTAAGGACAGGCTCGTCGCGACGTGCGAGCAGGCGGGCACCAGATGGGTGGAAGACGAGACCAACACAGACCCCTCACTCACCCTACGCAACACTGTCCGCCAACTTCACGAGAAGAACCTCCTCCCAAAAGCACTGCAACGACCAAACTTGTGCGCGATAGCTGCACGTACATCAAAGAGAGCTGCACAGCAAGAAGAACGAGCCCACAAAATCTTCCGCAGTGTCGACATCAAGCTTGATCCCAGCTCTGGACACGCCGTCTGCAAGATCAGCCACCAGACAGCAAGGGAAATTAATGAAGCGCCCGACGCCGACCACATCAAAGCCATCATCCTCCGCAAGCTCTTCTTGCTCGTAGCTCCCACGAGCAACGTAGACCTATCTACACTAGAAGCGGCATCTGCAACCTTTCTAGAACCGCAGACTCACGTGCCCATTGTTCTCGCGGGCGCAGCGGCAGTACGGCTGAAAGACACGAAAAAATCACTCGTGTACGAGCTACGCAGAACACCCCCGCCGAAGAGAGCAAAAGAGACTCGAGCGGAAACCACAATCAGTCCAGAGGCGCAGTCTTCTTCCACGAACGGGATTTCATGGAGCGACTGGCATTTCTGGGACGGGAGATACTGGATTCGCATCGGCAGAGCTCAAAAACTTCCAGAAGCCACGGATGTTGTCGTCCGCATGCTGACGGCCGAAGATGTTGCCACTCTAAGGCGTGATCCGCGGACGGCCGAGAAGGGTTTGCAGGCGCGGTTGGCAGGCGTCAGGGCACACCTTCGCGCCACCTTGCCGGTGATAGTGTCTGGGAAGAGTTCCAGCGAACAGCGCATTGTGGCATTGCCATCGCTCGGGTGGAGCAGTGATGAATGGGTTTCTGAAGATATGAGCGAACGAGTCAAGAATGCCAACTTCTTCTACGACATCAGATACAAACGCATAGACGATTCACTGACGAGACCGATCGGAAGTCAATCAGAGAAATTGAGTTGATTAAAACGTTAGCAAAGTATGACTGGGTATATGTTTAGGGTATAGTGTTTGTCCAAGAGGCAAAATCCTTCCTTTCTATCTCTTCTTGCCCCGAGTTGGACTCGCCTCCAGTAAATCCTGCAGCAGCTCGCGTGAGCGCCTCTCGCGCTCGTCGAATTTTGTGTTGTAAATCACAGGCAACACCCGCTTCGAGTCTGCGAGACCAAAGGTTAGCATATTCAATCGATCAAACTCCCTCCGGACAAAACGAAAAGAAGACTCACTAGCATGATCCTCCGCAAACTCCAAACTCTCCGCGCCCTTCTTCCTCGCCTCCTTGACCGCATCCTCCAGCAACGCAGCCCCAACACCCTTCCCTCTGTACCTCAACCGCACAGTCCAAGCCCTGATCTCGCCCCTCCAAGCCTTCTTCCTCTTCTGCCGACTACTCTCCCCCGAAATCCAATCCACCACAACCGCCCCAATCACCTCGTCCCCAAACCTCGTAACCAGCACATCCGCGCCCTCAATCCACTCCCAATCTAAACTCTCCGCCGCCGCCAGATACCCCTGCGTACACCACCTATACCCCGCCAGCAGCGCCATCATGACTCCCGCGCAAGAGGTCGCGACGAGGCTCCAGTCGTGTTTGGCGTCGTAGACATAGCGCGCGAAGAGGGACATGAGGCCCACGGCCAGGGCTATGTTCAAGGGGTGGAATATCAAGGCCGAGTTTGCTGTCTGGCGCTGTTGGGCTATGCTGTCGGCGACGAGTTTGAGAGCGGCGGTTTTGTCGGCTTGGGAGCGGGCGAGGTAGGAGTGTAGTTCAGGGATGCCGGAGAGGGGGTCTTGGGATGTTGCTGCTGAGTTTTGGTGGTCTTCTGAGATCTCGGAGGGTCCGGACAAGGGCGAAGGTGGGGGGAGGGAGCTTGTTGAAGCGGTCATGCTGGGTGGTGTTGACATTGGGCTTGAGGGTGGGGAGGTAGAGAGGCGGAGGTTTGTTCGGAGGGAGGCGAAGAAGGCTGTTGGTGAGAGGGTGTGATTAGCTTTTGGTGGTTCGTTGTGGTGTTCCTGGTCATTGTGGATTGTCGGGTGGTTGTCAGGTGGTTAGGTGGATAGCTGTGATTGATCGATTGCACTGGACGCCTGAACGTCTGATCGATTCCATTGCCCATTGATTAAACGAACAATTGATCATTGCAATTGCAATCGCAATCGCCCAAAAGAAGAGGAAAGAGGAAAGAACGACTCACCAGCACTCGTCTTGAAACCAGGAATTCGATCGCCAACAATACTGCGTCGATACTGCTCGCCAACTCTCTGTCTCTGCAACTTCACTCTCGTAGAATCCTGTCTGCCAGTCAAGCGCAGCGGCGTGATAGCAGCAGTGGGAAGAAGAGGAAGAGAATGAAGAAGCTGTGCGGTGGTAGTTGTAGTTGTAGGTCTCACATGGCTGCTGCTGCTACTACTACTGGCAAAGGGTAAGAGGTAGGAGCCGTAAGATGATGAGGCTCCATTTGCTCCTCCACTGCTACCACCAGCGTAGCCGACATAGGCATTTGGAAGGTCGAAAAGTCGGGCGGGCGTGGCGCTAGAGGTCTTCGTGGAGGAAACGTGATGGTGATGATGGTGGTGATTGGGCTGGCGAGCCATGGTGGCATGGACCACCGGGGCTGGAGCTGCCGCCAAAGTCATTCATGCATGCTAGACCGGCACTCTAGACGGTTCTTTGGTGTTGGGAGAGATGAGGGAGGTTTGGAAGGGGTGGAGGTGGGAAAGTGATATACCGTCTTCCGTCTATATATCTTGGGACGGAGGAGAGGAACTAGAGGGGAGGGGAGGGGAGGGAGAGAGTCAGGGTGAGGAGCAGCGGCAGCAGCAGTAGACTTATAGCAATGATAATAATACCGGAAGGATGATGATAATAAGAAAGTGCAAGCGACGGTTGAGCTTGGCGGATTGGAACGATCCAACGGGGGTGGGATGGCTCTAGACTACCTAGGAGTACTAAGGGAGCTGGTCGAGTACTATGACTTGCCCGTTGGAAGACTCGAAACCAATACAAACCTGGAGAGAAAGAGCAGTTCAAAACAGAGAAACACAGATTTTCTGCTGGCCTGACTTAGGGCGCCGGCGGGCTGGTCGGCTGGGCATCTTCTACTGGCTTAGCTGGTTAGCTCGATGCATGCTAATCGGGCGGCACAGCAAAAAAACCAACACACGCGACCATCCATCCGACCCATCAGACGCTGTCACTGGGCTCCCGGCGAGCCACGGAGCGCTGCCTCGTTACTCTACCGCTGCTGTGCCGGACGAGATGCAGGGATGCGGCGGCGTGGTTATTGGTGGCGCCTCGAAGCGAAGATTATTGAAGAGAATTCGCATGCCTGGTGATTGGCGCGCACGAACGACCGTTTCGTAAGACCAATAGTCGCCAGTCTAATAACGACTGACAGCTTGCGTGGGATGATGATGGAGATGGCCAACGGCTGACCTGTCAGAATCATTATTGTGATTCTGAGTGCCTCGTTGTGAGGTTTCATATCCACGGCCAGGTTTACCTAGCACCCAACCCATGCAAAGAAAGCAGTCATACACGGCAGGACATCAACTCCAAAGATTAGATCCATCCGCATCCGACCGCCAACATCTGTTGAAGTTAAACGAGAACGCTGTACGATGTCGTTATCGTTATCAAGAACCTCTCGAACCACACAGAGAGTGAGCTGAGCAAGTTTCAAAGCAGCAGCAGCAGTAGAAAGCCAACAAGAGAGAGCTTTCGGCCAAGAAGCTATAGCTCTCCAGTAGAGCTTCCCAGACTTTCCCACCACACATGATACACGATGTAGAGATAGATAAAGACAGAGATAGAGAACAAAATTGCTCCTATCATGTTCACTCGCTCGCAGCAAGCCACCAACATCCCTACTGCTTGGAGCAACCTTGGTACAACTCACAGCTGGGCACATGTAGGTTGCCTTACGACAGCGACGTCAAGCGCAGGTCAAGCAAGTCGACGGCGTCATGGTTCGCTCGCGATAGCACGATAGGCAAGGTATGGATGGCATGATACCATGCGTTACGCACGCAAGCTTCCCTCCTCAAACAAACCCTAGGAATCGATCCGGGCCAGTCGTGTCTTTTCGCCTGTCAGCTTTTGATGGATACCTCCGGGGAAGTACAGTACAGTACTGCATCGTACACAACTTAGGCGATAATAGAGGATGAAACAAACCTATGCAAACGGCCTTTGAGGTCACGAGACTACTCCTACAGGATCTACAGTAGGTATGTACTCAACTACTCGCACGGTACTACTCAGTAGTAGTGGACTACATGTACGAACTACTGCCGCAACGCGCGGCTACAGAGCACATCTTTCACCTATCATCGATGTTAGACTTGTACATCATCAGCTCTGACGTGCGTGATCGGCAACATTCCAAAACACTGGTTTGAAAAACAAAAAAGTCACATGTGTACATACGTCGGCCAGCAGGCGTAGCTCTTCACGAACTTCCATCAGACAAACACGGCCGATCAATCTGTCTGCAAGCTAGCAGGCATTTTGCAGGCGAAAACGACCGGCCCTGACTCCCCCAACGAAAGATTTCTGTCTTGGGTGGTGGGGACAGTATGAGCGGGATGCACTTCACTCCAAGATCACCAAGCATGAAGAGAGGGATACTATATCGGTAAACGCGAGCGAGCCTGCAGAAGATATTGGTTTCCCCTCCCTCCCCTCGGAAAACCGAAGGGGAGGCAAGGATAAGTAATCAGATTTTGTGGTTTTGTTAATAGAATCTCCCTTAAAACCCCAAACCCAACAGAACCAAAGATCTCTCTCCCCTTCTTTCTTCTCAACCATACCCCCTAGAATTTGACTCGATATTTCGTGTTTATACAAACACTCGGAGCAGAATGTGCAAGGAACAAAGAAAAAGGGAAAAAGGAGCGGGATCTCGCTGTGAACTACTTTACACCAGAAAAGAAGAGGAAGCAGAACCAGACCGGCTCCAGACACAAAGTAAACTCATAAATCATCATCGAGATCGATCTCCGCGTCGTTTTTGACGCCGTTGCCGTTGCCGTTGGTGGCATCCGAGTCCTGGCCTTTGTTTGGCCTGTTACCTCCTTCGGGTCCGGCAGACGCAGCAACGAAACCGACCGGGGCTCTTGCTTGTCTTTCCAGAGCGGCCATGGCGTCGATTTTGGCGGGATCAATGTCCGAAGCGTGCTCGCCGTCGGCGCCAGCGTTGATGCCATCTTGTGCTTGTTGGCGGGCGATGGCCTGCGAGGCGATGAAGTTGACGTCGGTGCTGTGAATACAATGTTAGCAATGTGAATCTCCCAATAGAGTTGAGTACAACCAGGCAATACGTACTTGAATTGCGCTTGCACGCTCCGCTTGATGCGCAGCATCTCCTTGAACGTGTCCTCGTTGCCGTGCTGCACCTCGAACGCCTCCCACTTCTTCCAGAAAACGGCGTCCACGCGCGGGTCGCAGAACTGGCTGGCGTGGCCGTAGATGGCTCTCGCGCGGTCGATCTCCCCCAGCCGCCTCTCCATCTCCGCAAACTTGACGCACATGCTCGCGGCCTCCTTGTCCGGCAAGGCGGCGATCGCGCGCTCGTAGATGGGTCGGGTGGAAGTGAGGCCGAAGTTGGACGCCGACTTTGTGATGTAGAACTCGAACATGGACGCTTTGTCTTCGTCGGCCACGGCACGGGTTGCGCGTTCGTAGATGCGCATGGCATGTCGTGCGAGGCCGCGTTCCTCCTCAAGAGCGCCGTACATGAGGTAGATGGTCTTGGCGAATTTGGGCGGACAGTCCTCGACAGACTGCTCGAAGAGGTCTCGCAAGCGTTCGATGCCGATCTTGCGGTCGACAGCTTTTGTGAGATACAGGTTCCAAAGTTCGAAAGCAACGGGGTACGAGAAAAGATCCAGACCACGCTCATAGATCTTGAAACTCTCTTCGAAATACCCGTTTTCCTCGAGCAAGTTGGCGTAGTTGACCACGGTCTGCGGTGTGGCGATGCGAAGCTCAAAGATTCGCTCGTACACCTTCTTCGTCTCTTCCAAAGTAGACACCGATTCCACCAAGTCAACATAGAACGACCAGAGTTTCCAACTCTTGTGCACACGTTGCTGAGGACTGAGTAGCTCGTCAAAGTAATCCACATTGCTGCGCTTCGGTGCCTTGGTCGCTGTGGCCATGATGTTTACAGCTTGGTCGAAGTTCTCGTTGCGAAGTTCCATCTCTGCCCATTCCGTCCACATCTCTGCAAGCTCGGATACCGACTTGAATGGCACCTTGACTGCCTTCTCCATGATCACCCGCGCATTCCGCAAATCGCCGCCAGCTTCGTAGAATTTGGCATAGCTCGTCCACAGCTCGTGCAACCTGCCAACAGCCTTTTTCGGCCCGATTGCAGCGATTGCATCCGCGTACGTTTGCACGACCATCTGGTTGTTGTCGCCCCACAGTGCCACCCGCTTCTGCCATTCGGCCACGTGGTGTGGGTTTTGCCGTAATAAAACATCGTTCACCAGGAAAGGTCTGCGGTCCATCAATTGCTCAAAGCGCATCATTCGAATGTCCAGGTCCAGGTCAGCATCAGTGTCTGTTTTGTTCTTCTGCTGGCGTAGAGCAGATTCTTCGAGCTTGATAGAGATAAGTGCCTCCTCGGCCTCCGAGTAAGTGTCGAAAACGATAGAAAAGTCGCGCACAGTCATTACTGTAGTGACTCCCTCCTCGAAAATATCTCGTGCTCTCTCGTAGGCGCCGAGGTTGATGTAGTATCTAGCGAGACCGACCCAGAGAATACCTCTCTGGTCAGGGAATCGCTGTAATCCAGATCGAATGATTGTTTCCACAGACATTGCCGTGCCGTTCTTCAGAGGCAAGGGATTCGGTATCGCTTTTGCGTGGTCGATCAGAACTTCCAGCATTTCGGTCCAGTGTTGGAAAGGTCCCTTTGCTTCCTTCGACTTGAAGCGCGGGTTGTTCAAGATCTCCATGTAGCGTTGCACAGCTTCGGTGTATTTGCCTTCTTGTACCAGCAGATCAATATACTCCTCAACCTGATCAGGGTGGATTTGGATGTATCGTCTCCAAATTTTGACCGCCGTTTCTCCGCTTGCTGAATTGGCGAAAGGTCGGTAAAGTGCCCAGATTCTGTTGTGCTGGGTGATTGGCAGGGCTCTGAGGGCGCGATCAAAGGTCCGTCGAGTGAAGGTGATCAGAGGCTGCTGACACAGGAAAGCCAAGTACATCTCCCAGATCTTTGGCATCTTGTTGAGCAGGACCAATGCACGCTCGAAGAGTGCGTTGACCTTTTGGAACTCTGCCTTGTTCCGCGCCGGATTCTTTCCCTTCAAATGATTGTGTCGTAGCTCCAGGTACGCCTTCCACAACTTGTAACTCCTAGGAAGAGCCCTGCACGCCCGCTCCAGCACAAACGACTGCTCGAGCAGGGTCCCATATTGCCTCTTGAAGTTTGCATAGTCCAACCATGGTCGGGTAGAGTCCGGGTTGCGCAGGATGTCCTGCTCGTAGATCTCGTCGTTCTGTGAGATGAGGAACATTTGCGGTTGCTGCGGCGCGAGAGTCCCCATGGTTGCGGTCAGCGGCGAGGAAGCGGCCGAGTCTCTCTTGGGCTTCGATTTGCCCAATGTGACAACGAATGGTGGCGTCAGATTACGCAGGAGCTCGCCGGGCATAATCGTATGGTAGTTGATCCAGCCTGGACGGCGGCAGGTGGTGGATGGTACTGAGGGCGCGCGGCTAAGCAAAGAGTGATAGGTAGCAGCGCGTTTATTGTACGCTAGCCCGAGCTTGGTCCCGGCATCCGAGAGTGAGCTGCTTGACGTCGGCTGGCCTGCTCGAGACATCGTGATACTGAGAATACTACTGGACCTATCCTTGCCTGTTTGCTGGTGTCCAACGAACTGAAATCGCTCAGAAAAACTCAAGCCTTCAATCACAACACTGGGAGCGCTTGCACACACGAAAAACATATCAGGAACCCGCACACAATAGCCCATCATGTCGGGCAAGGTACATAGCTCTCAACCAGCACATGCAATGGATCGAACCGCCAGCTAACACTTTATATCAGGACCGCGAGCCCGTTTTCCCCACCCGTCAGTCCCTGGGACTCATGAAGTCGAAGCTGAAGGGCGCACAAGTCGGCCACGACCTGCTGAAGCGCAAGTCCGAGGCTCTCACCAAGCGTTTCCGCGACATCACCAAGCGCATAGACGAGGCGAAACGCAAGATGGGCCGTGTCATGCAGATCGCCGCCTTCTCGCTGGCCGAAGTCACCTACGCGGTCGGCAACAACACCATCGGCTACCAAATCACCGAGAGCGTGCGCCAGGCCAAGTTCCGCGTTCGCACCAAGCAGGAGAACGTCAGCGGTGTGTTCCTGCCACAGTTTGAGAGTTTCCAGATGGAGGGTGGAAGCGATTTCCAGATGACCGGTCTGGGCAAGGGTGGTCAGCAGGTGGCCAAGTGCAGAGAGACGTACACCAGGGCGGTGGAGACTCTTGTCGAGCTGGCTTCGTTGCAGACTGCGTTTGTGATTTTGGACGAGGTCATCAAGGTTGTGAACCGCAGAGTCAATGCCATGTATGTGTTTGAAAACGACATCTTGAGGGAATGCTTCCAAGTACTGACCGAATATCGCAGTGAGCACGTCATCATCCCTCGCACAGAGAACACTATCAAGTACATCAACGGCGAACTCGACGAGATGGACCGTGAGGAGTTCTTCCGACTGAAGAAGGTCAAGGGTGTGAAGGAAAAGGCCCAGGCGGCCGAAGAGGCCGAGAGAAGGAAAAAGATCCAACAAGAGAAGGAGGCGGCCAGCAAGGGAGACAACAAGGAGAACACAAAGCAGGATGCAAAGGCGGAACCCGAAAAGCAACAGGAGTCGAAGAACGTTCTTGGTGACGACGGCGACGAGGACTTAATCTTTTGAGCGAGCCTTTCTTATGAGCATTGTTTGATACCATTAACTGTACAATCTGTCGTACGTATACAAGCGTTGGAGCGTTCAGAGCATCAGGGTCCAAAACACGGGAAGTGGTTTGTACAGCACGCTGTGAATTCAAGAGGTGCAATGTCTACTACCTGTAAACCCGAAGGTGACTTGCATGGCATGCTGTGGATTCAAGGCAAGAGTTCCAATGCCTACTATTGGCTACAACCTCTCAAAATCCAACAATCAATGAACCGTCACACCAAGTCAAAGAAAGTAGTAGTCGTTCTAGAGTCATGTATGTTGTCATTTGTCAAGCACTCAGGCTAGCCCATGCACTGATGCAATCTGAAATCGCAAAAAAGCAACGCTTGTACACAGTCCCAGTCCTCATGATCTCATTGCCCAAAGCTAATGGGCAGTCGGTTTGTTGCCAGCCTGGTTCGCCTGGGCGGCCTCGGCAGCGAGCTGCTTCTCAGTCTTGTCGTTGCCGTGCGAGATCAGTCTGTTCAGGAAGCTGTTGGGGCGGCCAGTGTTGTGGCCCTCGGCCTCTGCGCGCTCAATCTCGCGGTGGAGGTGGCCGGTTGTCTCCTCGTCGACGTCGTTCTCGTCGTGGTGCTCGCTGAAATCAGCTGCGTTGGGTGTCAGTACTGCCGGACGAGAAAGAGGAGAGCGAGCGCTGGGCAGGAAGTGGCGGGCTTACCGTTCTTGTCGTGCATGGAAAGCTTGCGCTTCAGCTTGTCCCTGATGTTGGACATGTTTGTAGATGTGTTTGTTTGTGTTTGTGGTGGGGTTTACTGAGGTGGTCTTGTTGACGGGTTGTGACGTCTTCTTGATATAAAGCGGGGTTGTTGTTCAAAGACCGATCAGAGGGTGTTGTGTGTGAGTTGGAAGTCAGGCGCTGGTGGTCAGATGATGGTGGATGTAGTTTCAGGCCAGCTGATGTTTGGGAGACAAAGGTGTGAGAGGAGGAGGGGAGGGAGTTTTGCAGACAAAGAGTGCTGGTGCTGGTGCTGGTGCTGCAGGTGCCGGTGGCGTGCCTCTGCTTGGTACGTGTTCATCGTCACTCCCTCCTCAGCAGTCGTCTAGACCGACCCGCATCGGCCTCCACATTCGAGCGGCGCAAAGGCTGGGCGCTGCCAGGCGAGCCATGCTAACTGCGATTGAGCCATTCACCATTGGCCTAGCCGTCGATCCGCCTCTGCCAATTATTGATTCTCCAACTCCCTCACGTGCTTGCCGAGCTTCTATTTGTGTTCGGCGTCGCCGTCTAGTACCACCGGACGGGAAACGCAGTTACTGTGGCAGTGTGGCAGTGTGGAGTGGAAACTGGAGAAGGAGAAATCATCCGGCTCCGGCACACAAACCCGACAGCTGCCAACCCGGTAAACGCGCGACAGACACGCGCAGAGCCAGAGCCAAAACTCCCATCCGATCTTCCGCCCAAATAACCTCACGGGGAGGCCATACCGAGCTGACTGCAGCACTCTCCCTACAGCCCTATACAACCGTCGCGGACTGCCTGGCCTGGAGCATATCCTCAATGCTGACATGATCGGCTAGCCGGGATAACTCGGCTCACTCACTACCTTACTGCTTCACCCCTCCCGAATAAACAAACATGCTTCATGAAATATTCTTGGCGCTTTCCGGCCATCCATCACCCATCTTCGCCAAGGGCTCCGTTGAAGACATCTCTCACGACGGCGTTGCTCTACTATCACCATCCGAGAAGGCTCTGCTGAAGTCGATCGGACATTTGGCAGAAGTCCATCGCCATCTCAGAACTCATTTAGAGGTCATTGCCTCTTCTCATCACTCGACAATATGCCGCTCAGTAGCAAACTCGATTCGTCAGACCCATCTCTCGCGTTTCCAGGACAAGATTCTGGATGTCGAGAGAAGGATATTGGTCAAGGACACGAGCGTTGTTGGCGCGTATGATATTGTTCCGCTCGCGTCTGTAGTCGGAGAATTTGACGGCTGGCACAGGCGAATGGGATGGTACTGGGAAATCACCTCATTCATGCGATCAACTTCAAGCTCCAACAGAGGTGAAGAATGCTCAGGCGCGTCTCTCATTGACAAGCTGCGAGCTGAAGCGCAGACTGGATTTCCTGACATCGAAGCTAACGCGACCGAGTTGACAAGAGTTTCTGAAAGGGCATGGCTTCGCCAGGTCTCGTCCTGGATCATGCACGGCAAGCTTCCTGTGCACGGTGCGGACGACTTCTTCGTTCAACCCGAGGCTGCCGTCGAAGGTCAAGTTGGCCACTTTCGGAAAGATACCAAACTTTTGCCCAAGTTTGTCGTTCCAACCTCCGCTTCGTCTCTATTGTTCATTGGCAAGTCGATCCATCAAGTACGACACTATGAACAACAATCCCAGCTTCAAGCAAAGACTCAGATCCCGAAGATACAACATGGCCATCTTGCAAATGCCCATCTGAAGCACCTCTCGTCTCTCTCACTACCAATAATCCCGGCACAGCTGGCACGCGCCGTATCTGCTATTCGCGTGTCTCTCTCGCAGAATATTTTGCAACATCTGCTGCCACTTCAGGACATTATGACTTTGTTGACATGTCTGCGTCGATACTTCTTACTGGAAGACGGCGAGTTCACTCTCGCCTTGGTACAAGAGGCAGAAGCCCGCATTCATGCCCGTCAGCACAGCATGGGAAGACTGCTTCAGCAAGACCCGGTCAAGGCATTGCAAGGGCTGACTATCAAGAACGCTGAGCTAAACCAAACACTTGGTCAGACGTGGAAGTCACTGGCCATGCGAGATGAGACTGAAGAGAACCCTGCTTTCGAGTTTGCAAGAGAAAACGTCACTCTATCCACTCCAAGCAAAACCGTTCCTCGGCCTCCAACGTCGGATTCATTAACAGCTGCTAGTCCAAGAATAAGCACTGTCGCTTTCAACGACATGTTATTCCCAAGTGCGGCTGATTTGGCCTTAGACATCAGCCCACCGCTTGACCTCTTCATTTCACAACATGAGGTCGAAACTTACTCCGCGATCAACGCCTATCTCATATCGATCAGGCGATCGCATCTCCGCCTCGCTGACCTGTGGAGGCGCACGCCTGCACGCAGAGAGCATCCAGCGCCTCCAGGACCGCGTTCAAATGCCACAGAAGCATCTCGTGCAACACAGGCTCCTGCTAGGAAGCGGGCCACCATCCGCACTGTGGCAGCCCGAAAGGTTTGGGCGACTTGCAGTGCAGCAATGTGCCTGCTTTCAGAAACGGCGGCGTATCTCGAGGGTGAAATCATCAGATGTTCGTGGGAGCGTTTTGAAGCATGGCTGAAAGAGCCTGCAGAAGCAGCCCTCACCACCATAGACTCAAATGCCGACGCGGCTGATACCAACCCTCCCAAAGCAGCGCAACGAGATCCCGAAACACTTGCCGCGGGCCACCGTGCCTTCCTCGCCGCTCTCACGTACGCCCTCTTCCTAACCGACACGCACTACACCAAAGAACTCCGCTCCCTCCTGGGCAACGTAGACCAACTCATCGCTCTATTCATCCGCCTGCTCGAAATCCAGCAGAAGATCGACCTCGAGCAAGACGCCGGGCTCGAGATCGCGCACGTCGAAGAAGACGAGCGGAAAATCTCCCTCGAGCTCGATCGCGCGAGGAAGCGCGTCGACAGCGACCTCAAGTCTGTTATCAACAGACTCAGGCAGCTGGACCACGAGCGGATCGGCGCGGGCAGGTACCTCGATCTGGGCCACGTCGACACCGGTGGGTTTGAGGCGTGGAAGGGAGGAGGGGTGGATAGGCTTTTGATGAAGTTGGAGTTTGGCAGGCTGAGAGATGACGGCGGGTACGATATTATCTGATGAAGGCGGGGGTTTTTTTTTTCGCTCTGTCTGCATGCATTCCATGTCATGTAGTAGCCTCGTTGACAAAAGAGTTCAACGCCTTCGTCCATACATCTACTGTTCCAGACTCGCCCGCCCTGTCTTTCATGATTATAACGTGATCTTGCTGGTTACTAGGGTGCAAACCTGCGCGCACACATATACTATCATCACAGCACAAACTGTCTATATATTGTATACATGTAGGTAGGTAGGTACCTTGTGGCCCTAGCAATGATGTGTACATGTAATGAAAGAAGTACAATAGCCGGAGTTTCCTTCTCTTGAACCCCCTAACAGCCATTGAAAAGAGCCCAACTCTATAGATGTCTGCCATCATTTGGTAATAAAGAAAAAATAGTTGGAGATCATGCAATTGCGCGCACGCGACTCGTACGGGTCACGAAAGAATGTCTAGAGAAAAATTCATATTTTTTCACTTTCAGGTTTTGTCTACACGACAAAAATGCGGCTACAGCCATATCATTAATCGTCGCGCATGCCCATCTCCTCCATCTCATCAATAAGCTGGTCCATGGGTATTTGCAATCCCTCGTCGTCCTCGTCGTCATCCGTGTCCATCTCGCTGTCTGCAGCAGCCTTCTTCGCCTGCTCGTCGCGGTACAGGTTGGCGCCCTGTCGGAGCTCGGGATCTTGCTCGAGGTCCTGCAAGAACTGCTCGTAGTCGATGGCGTCGCGGTCGGCGTCCTGCTTGCGGGGCTTCATCTCGTCGTTGTCGTGCAGGCCCATGCGCTTCAGCTTCCAGTTGCGGCCCTTGTTCTTCTTGCGTGCCTGGTAGTGCTTCTTGACGAGGATGACGTCGGGGATCGTGGTGCCGTATTGCTTCGACTCGACGATGGCTTCGAAGTTGTCGTTGTTGAACTGCGTGCCGGTCAGGTGGTAGCCCATGGCGCTGTCGCCGACGTTGAGGACGCTGCCCAAGTGGGTGCGGATGTTGTATGAGACGTCGTTCACGCCGAGATCGGAAGCGCGGGCGACTGTTGCGTTTGCGAGGATAAAGCGGCCCTTTTGGGGTCCCACGATGTCGATGTCCAGCACAACGAACTCGACGAGGTTTGTCACGTCTGCAATGGGCGAGAAGGGTGCTCTCCAGTATACTGGGGTGCTGAGGTCGGCAGTCTGCATGGTGTTCGGGTCGATGAAGTACACGCAGACACCGACGCGGTGGCAGAGGGTAAGAGGCGGGATGTTGCCAATTGACTTGGCGATCTTGAGTGGGAGGGCCACCAGATCGTCCTTGCAAATGGGTACAAGCTCACAGGCGAACGTGTGCTTGTACGAACTCTTCGATGTGTGGGTATCCAGGGAAATGAGCTCCTCACTCTTCTTCGTCTTGACCGGCGCGACTGATGTCAGGAAATCGACAAACTTCTGGGCAGAGTTGACCTCTGCGAAGAAGAAATCGATACCGTTTTTCACTTCCTTAATGTTGATACACTGGTTGTGTGCACCCTGCTTCAGCATGATCTGCTCGAGGTACAGGAAAGTCCTCTTGTGAGGGACCTTCTGTCGCACCTGGACAGCGGCGCGCCATGTGTTGTGTGTGTACGACTTTGCGCAATCAGGGCACTGCTTGGAGTGCTGTACGAACTCGACGTCGAAAGTCTGCTGCAGGATTGTGCTCTCCATGGCCTCTTGCTGCACCGTGATCTTCAATTTGATTCTCCTCGAGTGGGGTTCCGTCCAGATGAATGAGGCGTCAATGATACGGGTCTTGTTCAGACCGCGCAGCTTTCGCAGACACAGCGCAAGGAGCTCTCTTGATTCGCGAGCGGCGACGAACCACTGCGCGGGCGGGCCAAACCATCTGTCGCAATCTCTGCACTGGTGGAGCACGCCTTCCTTGTCGATGCCCTCTGTGATGTCGACGGTGAGCTTCAAGCAATCACCGCAAAGGGTGCCTCCGGGTTGTGTGCCATCGATGGGAGCGCCGCAGTTGTAACAGAGGACGGTGGGAGCGGTCTGCTGTCTGCCGACAGTGTCGAGGTGGACGGTATCGATGTCCATGGACATGATAGGCGAAGTTGCGAGGGGTTCGCCGATGAGAGGAGGGTGGGACAGGTGTTTGGAAGTATGTATGTTCAGACTTGAGGTTCTCGTAGGCCAGGTACTGGATTTGTTGTTGTTGCTGAGGTTGTTGTTGTACTGTAGGGTTTGGTTTAGGTAGAATCTCGAGCGTCTGTCATACTCAGAAAAGTCCCGCCGCCACTCTGATCGATAAGCCGATAAGACTTTGCCCTGCAAATTATTGAGTGCCCGCTCTTACCGCCGTGTATGCAGAAGTATGTCGAACGCACGATCTCTCCGGTACTAACATGCTGAGGACATCCTAGATCTGCTAGTACTACCAACTACGATATCGTACTCCGGTGAGATACTCGTGGTTTGTATCTAGTGTCTCGTTGGTTTTAGAATGATTTCAATGCACGAAAGTTGCTGATACTACCCTTGTACCTCCCTATTGACAGACAAACTTTACAGAGCATGGACTGAGGTACAGTAACGTTAAACCCATCTACTACTAATCGACCTACATGTAAGTTGAATTTATACGCAATGCGAACATAGCAGGTACCTGCAGGAATCCATGGCAGCCTGTTCGGCTACTATCCAACATTCAATCAAGTGTAACCACACCTACATAGTAGGCTAGAATCGAAAGCGCATGTGTCGACTGGCCGCCGTGTCGCTGGAATAATAGGGTTGGGGTTGGGGTTGGGACAACTTCGCTTTTTCAATCGCGGACATCTCAATTACAAGTCTTCTCCCGACTCTAAACTATCAAAAAGAAACAAAAGAGAGAGCACGCCAAATGTCTGTAAGCAGCCTTCTCGCTGTCGAGCCAGCTGGCCCAATCTTGCCCGCTTGCTAGGTCTCGCTTGTCTTGCAATGTCAAGAATCAAGCCACAGACAATGAAGTAAGTGTTCCCAATACGCAACCGCGGGAACACGCCCCAAGCAAATCAACCCACCCTCAACAAATACCACGCCTCGGGCAAGGCGTGCGAGGCGAGATAGGAACATCGTCATCTTCGTCCTCACCATCATCATCGCCGCTGTCGCCAGCATCCTCCACCGTCAACATTGAGAACGCACTCATGGGCGTACGCGGTATCGACCTGGACGAAATATGACCCAACCCGCCGTTGGCCGAAAACTTCAAGGTCAAAGCCGGGAGAGTCTGGGTGGTGGATATCCTCAGCTTCTTGCCGCCTTTGCCGACTGTGACGAAGTCGTCCATACTGTCGTCGGTGCTAGAGCCGGTGGCACGCGAAGCTGAGGAGGCGGAGGTATTGCGAGAGACGCTCGTTGAGGACGAGGGTCTCGTGTTGCGGCTGTCTTCCGAGGCGAGAGAAAGGCCGCGTAAGAGGAGGTCGGTGGCATGGATGTCGCCTCCCCCTCCTTTGCTTTCGTTGACAACGGTGTCGTCCTTTTCGTCTGGAGCTTTCTCTTCGGGCGCTTCAATCCCTAGGACATCGGCGTCAAGCACTTCGGCTTTTGGTTCATCGCCTGCGGCGTCAGCTTGCTGCTCGACAACAGGCGCCAGCGCTTCGCCATTTTTCCAATCCCAGATACGGCCGTTCGCTGCAAGACGGTTGTACGCCTCGCGGTTAGCCCAGCGCCAGAAGCTGGCTTTGCGCATCATGGTCTGCTGCTCTTCGCCGTGGTCGTGCGTCAAGTCCTCCTCGACCATCTTACGAAGCCGAGCAATGAGATCACGCTCCTTCTTGCTCTTCGAACGGTCCATCATATCGGGAAGCAGCTCGGCGACGATCTGGTCCAGCTCTTTCTCAGAGAGCTTCAGTTTGAACCTGCCGGATCGTTCCTGCCTGATGATCCGGTCGCGCATTTCGTACGAGTTCGCCGTGCCCGGGTGGTAGAAGATGTTGTTCTCGATGCTCTTGTCCATCAGCAGGGCCTTCTCGAACTCTTCGTCAACAGGTTCCTTGGGATGCAGGATGTGAGCAACGCGCTCGATGTCGTCCGCGGTAATAAGTGGCGCCCTCTCAGCTGCTTTGGCCGCACGCTTCTTTTCTTTGCGGTCTTTCTTGCTGCCCGATCCCTCGAGGAGAGCATGGTCGTACTTGGAGAAAGTCGCCGACTTGGGAGTCGAGAATGGCTGTTCGTCGCCGCACTCGCGCACCTCTTTCACGAGCTCGGCGATCTGCTTGTAGCGGGTACGTCTCTGGTCGTCACTTCCCTTGCAGCCCTTGCACTCGGAGCTGCGGCCTGTGAAAAACAGAAAAAAAATCATCAGCAAACGCCCTCACCCGCGCATGATCGGGGTCGAGGAGGGAGATTCAAGTATCGAAAAACTTACCAATCTTGAACAGCTGGCGATGGTATTTGTTGCACCACTCGACATGCTGGCCAAGGCAGCGGAGCTGGTTTCTTTTGTTGGACAATGGCGTCTTGCATATGGGACAATGATGGACTAAACTCAGGCATTTCTCACAGTCAGCGATACAGGCCCCCTGCAAACGACCACCTACCAACCAACCACCGCAAGTAACTTACTCAGCGCCCCTTCTTCCTCCCAACGGAAGAAGTCGTTCGGCATATCTGTACTACTCTAGCGCAGCACACGCGCTCGATGTTTTGCCGGTAAATTTTTGTTCGTTCTTTCGTAAGCTGTCGCTGTCGCTGGCCTTTCGGAGGCCGGTTTGGTGGAGTGATGAGAGGTAGGGACAAGAATGAAAACTCTTTGCATTCTCGGGTCGCGAGGGTATTTGTAAAGCAGGTGTGATCGCTTGAGCTGTGCCAGGTGTCGCGCGAATCAGGCTGCCTAGAGACAATAGGTAGAAGTGGCGAGAATAGGCAGAAGAGGCGAGTTTTTTTGGGGCCCCCTGATCCAGGTGTGTTCAGAGAATGTGGGTTTCGCTTTTGTGCGAGGGAAGGTGTTACAAGAGAGAGTTAGGTGGGAGGGATGGGTCGATTTTTCTGCGAGGATTGGAGGGCGATTGGTGTTTATCTTCCGCGCCGGGGTGTTGTTGTTGTGTTGGGTGTGTGTTTGGCGAGCTCGGGTGTTGTGTGGGTAGGGTGGCCAGGACTCCGTTTGAAAGGGTGACGTTTTGGGAGGGCGGAGCTCACCCGTGGCGACGACAGGTTATGACACGGTTACACCAGGGCAATATCGGGTATGACGGGAGGGTGCATTTGGAGGGGAGGAAAAAAAACCTATCACATCTTCGCGCAGTGAGTAAGCGACTTGTGCGGCCTGTTGTTGTTCAGTGACTGCGATAGATTATCTAGGAAATTCATCATAACGAGCGTAATTTTTACCCAAATGGTCCAGAACGTATACCCTGCCATCGATCGCAACAAATCACCTCTCATATCGGCCGTTAATTTCTGTGGTCTGGCGTGAAGGCAGAAAATCCCATCCCTCCTGGAACGAGTAAAAGCACACTGAAACGCAACTCGTGATCAGACATCCTTCACAAGTCTCGCCCCAGCCCAGACATATAGGTAATTCCGCTGGTACCAGTTGACACTTTTTAGAGGTCAGCCACCATTACACTTCACACATACATGTTTCGTGAACTTACAATGACTTGCGCCCGGCGATGCGCGGATGGGTCGCCCAAGACCCACCAAGCACAATGTTATGCTTGTCGTCGTAAAAGTCGGCTGATACCAGATTAGCATTCACCCAAAAACTATTTTCGAGCCTTTCAACAACTTACTGCTATAGGCAGGATAGAGCTGCATCGGCTCAAATCCATCCTGCTTCTCCAGCGCCGAGCTCGTCCATTCCCACAGGCCTCCCATGTCTCCCTGGCCGGCGAGCTTGCCGCCGTTCTGGGTGACTGGCATGGGGTGCCAGTGTTTGAATCCAACGTTCGCCCCGGAGAGGCTCACGAAGAGTTCGCTCGGGTCTGGACCAGCTGCAGCAGCGCCGAAGGAGCCGTTGAGAGATGGCTTGGATGGCGGTGATTCTTCCACGCCGTCATTTACAAGGTGCCTAGGAATGGGTTAGCAAGTTGAAGAACTACGAAGCACGCGATTGTTTCAGACTCACCCATTGACTGCGGGGATCGCTTTGTCCAATTTCTGCGGTAGCGCTTTCTTCAAGCCATCTGCGTAAGAGTAGATGCTGCGAGTCTCCTCCATCGTCGGGATTCGTCCGCCCATGTACGCAGCGCAGCCGGCGAGTTCGTCGTAGGAAGCAGAGACTGGCCAGTCAAGGGCGAGCTTCAATGGAACCGAACCGTAGACTGTCCGGACAGACTTGCCGTGCAGGAAAGAGGCAAGCTTGTCATCACCGTTGGTGAACCCGTTGGCGCTGCTCGATGGTTCGTCCGAATTCCAAGATGCCGGCAGCGCATGTTTACCTGTGCTGCTCAGGTAGCGAGCATACTCCTCATTCGTGATAGGTCTTGCCTTTGCTTTCAAGGCTTTCACTTCAGCCTCTCGCACGGGCTTCTCGACGTCCCAGCCGAAGTGACGCAGAGGGCCATCGGCAGTATCTGGGTCATCGATTCCGATCGAGATCTTCTGCGCCGGGATATCGAACCATTCGTTCTCAACAGCCTCCTGCTGGGCTTGAAGTGCAAGCTGCTGGAAGTCAGGCTTCACAGTCCCGGCAGGTGGCAGGGTCTTGTCGCTTTGCAGGAGCATGTAGAGCAAAGTCTCCAGGTGCATGGCCTCATGCTCGAAACCAAGCCACATAACACGACCGGTCCAAGCGTCGCTGTAAGCCTGCCCTATTTTGTACAGATCCGCGACTCTCTGACGAACTCTGTCCTGGTAGTCAAGCATCTCGTCAAGCGGCGGCCACTCATCGGGAATCTCACTATGAGCGTGAACGTGCTCGGGGTTATCGACGTCTGGGTCAATGCCACGCTCGAAGATTTGAGTGTAGTAAGCTGGATTCGTCGGTGGTAGCTTCGTGCCTTCAACGATCTTCATGTCGAGGAAAGTGGGGATGTGACCGAGATAAAAAATGCATGCATTGCGAAGCTTGATGGGTTTCTCGTTGAGCTCCTCATCCGGGATCATCTGTCTGGTAACAGTGTCCCAAGCCTTCCAGAGCGAGTCCCATTCTTCCAGGCTGGGGACAGGATGGGCCGCATACTGCTCAGGCGCAGTTGCGAACATCGCAGCCGGCCTGCTCAACATATGGAGCCCTGGCACAGATCAGAATCGTCTCGATGTAGATGTATGTCCAAACCTTATTTTGTCGGAAGAGAACTTACTGTAGCTTCCAGTGCGGTTCGTCCAGCTCGCACCTTCGATGACGTTGGACGCTTGCCAAAGCTCTTGGGCTTGGGCGGGGCTGTACTTGTAGCTTTCTTCAATCCTGATCTTCTCACCTGCATTTACAAGTACACCTTCAACGCGGACCTCGCGCTTTGGGGACACGAAAGCTTGGTGCCGACCATCCTGCTCATCGTAGTGGCCGATAGCCTCCCAGTCAGCCAGATCAAAGGCTGTGTGACCCAACAGCTTATTGGCATGCTTCAGACCGTTCAGGGTGAACTCGTTCGTGATTCCTTCGCGGTCGTTGTAGGCATGGTAGACCTTTTCTGGTTCCTGGCATGCATCGACGCCGAACAAGAGAAGATCCGAAGGCGACAAGATGTCGGCGAATTGCTTCACGAATGCAGCAGCTTCTGGACGAGTAAAGTTGCCGATGCTGGAGCCCAGAGACAGCACTACTTTTGAGCGACTGGCGTTTTCCTTGTTCTGCAGCCATTCGAGGCCGTCATCGTATGTTCCATGTAGCCCAAAGCATTGGACGTACTTGAAGGTCCCCTCAGGAACGGCAGCCAGAGTGCGTTCCAACTCCGAGCGCATGAGATCCAGAGCGTAGTAAGACACATCCTTCCGAGCAGCTTCCAGAGCGTCCAGCAGAATCTTTACCTTGCGAAGGTTGCTTGGTCGAATTAGTGATGAAAGCCTCGTAAAGGTCAAAGAAAGCGACAGCCTCACCCGCTGCCCAGCTCCACCACCATGGAATTGTCTGGAATCCTCTCTGCAATTTGGGAGGCATGTTTCTCGAGGACTTCGATCTCGTCGCCCGTCAGGTAATACTCGTCGAGATACGTGATCCTCTCAAACAGTTTTAAACCGGCATTGTCATAGAGCAGCAGGGTGGGGAGAGTCTTTTCCTCTCCATTCTTGGGCTGTAAGCCTTCAAGAATCAGCTGCTTGAGCTCGATGCCGGCTGCATCCGACCTGATGTCGATGATATTTGGAGAATGATTGATGGATCCCATAGCCGCAGAGGTTCGCACGCAAGAGCACGCAATAAGCACGAGAGATGGTGTTACTTCGGGAAATGGAGTAGAGAAGGCAGTATATATATCGAGGGCGGAGACGTCGATACACGTAGAGTGAGGAAGATGGTTTCGTTAGTCCGAAGCGGTACTTTTGCCAGCCAGCTACAGTACTAGACTAAATCCTTTGCGTCGCAGGGACAAGGTTGCCGCTCACGCGTCACTTTGTAATCGAGGCGTAATGGCTCGTAATGCTGGAAACAAAGCGCGGAGCCGGGTCCTTGGTGGTGGTGCTTTGATGCAAGGTAGAAGAGCCGGCCGAGGTCGCCAATAACACAGAACACCAAGGGCTGCAAACGGGCCAAGTGGTATGCATGCCATTGGCGAGCCGCGAGCACCTCCCAGTCTCGCGTGGGATATCGCAGTCGGGCATACCCTATTGGCGTACTCTGACAAATCAGATAAAACATGTTACTTGATCTCCGTCGGCCTTTAGGAGCAGCTGATTTCTTCTCACTCGCAGGCGTGCATGATTGGTGTGTTGGCGTGCGGCCGTGAAAGAAGTGGATTGACCACAACGGAGACCATGACGTTCCTTCCCCTCAAATTGGCGTCACGACTTTTGAAGGCCCACTTGGTGATATAGGTACATGTAATATGTAAGCACATCCTACTCGAATCACGTGAGGTTTGCTGGTTGTTCTAATTCGCTTGCGATGCGAGTTTGCCTGGCTAAATCTATCTGAACAGCCCTAAGGCGGACCATGAGCGCCGATCGGAACAGGCAAAAGACACCGCTGTAATGCACGCCATCAGCATTACTACATGTATGTATACGGAAACAGTCTCCGCCAGGCGTTCAAAGTCGTGAATCGTGTCATACTCCGCGAGTGAGTAATCAAGCAAGGCCTGACCATCCAAAGAGGAGAGGGTTGCCTTCGACCGCAAGCCATGCAATTCCAGCGTAGACAACCACCTTTGTGATCACTTCCACATCATATCGTATCCGCGGCTTCTCGAGTGCCGAGAACATGTTGCGGTCCTTCACCTCGTCTTCTTTGCCGCTGTCATTTGACGACGATATGGAAGAGGATCTGCTGGCAAGGTTGACCTGAGGAGATGGTCCATTGCGAGCTGTGGACGGAGGCGCTGGGCTGAGGTGGCCATCTGCCGTCTCGTTGAACTGGCTCGGGTTTGCGCTGTTCCCTTTCTGGTACGCATCCGGCGGACTGCTGTTTGACGCGTTCAAGTGAGGTCGGCGAGCAGTCGAAGCAGAAGAGAGGCTTTCCTTGCGCTTCTGCTCTCTGTTGGCGATGTATTCTCTCACATCAGCTTCTGACTGCGGACCAACAGAGACGGTCCGTTTCCGCGTGTTGGAAATCATTTTGGGGATATCGGAAGCGGGCGGGAGTACGTTATCATCCTTACGAAGCTGTGGCACACTCTTGTAGTATCTATATTTGGTCAGCTATTGGTCGCAAAGAGATATTCCAAAACACGCACCTTGCTTGCAAGAAGTATCTTCGGGGTAGGCGGAAGCCCCAGTCATCAACGAATCGAAATATTGGCGGCAGCCCTCGCAAGCATATTGGCTTCATGGTTGCACGCCACAGAAAAATGATGAGAATACCGACGACTACTCTCGCCACGCCTCTGCCTACGCCCTCAGGAGTACTATCGGCCAAGTCGCGGGCGCTCATGTTGTCTAGAAAGTCGAGATTACCCGAGCTGTAGTGCCAGACGCCGATTGTGATCCCCATGACCACGCCCGTGAAAGCGACACTATCGTCGAAACAAGGACAATTGTCTGCCGGTTCAGGATGGAAGCGCACTCCGAGGGCAAGGAGGACGACGGCGATCGCCGGTCTCGACCAGTCACCACTCATAATCCACGCGTCTACGGTTGGACCGAACGTGACTCGCAGCCATGTGATGAGAGCTCCGAGCAAGCCGCCGAACACAACGTCGAACCAACCGTGCATGCCGCAGTATATTCTACCAATGCTGATGGAGATTGCGTAACAGTAGAACGCTCCGGTCGCCAAGTTGTATGCCAAAGGTGACATTTCGTCCTTGGCGCCTTGCAGCTGATACAGACAGAAGAGCGCGACCGACACCGCGTTCGTGGTATGTGTCGAAGGGAACCCATACTCCAAAGCAGCCGAACCAGACATGGTGATCCTCTGCAAGGGTGGCGAAAGCGGTCGTGGCAGGCACAGGAGATCTTTGACGTAGCCGCTCCAGTAGACCCCGAGAGCCAGCATGTGCACAAGCGCAATACCGACGCCCGGGAAGCCGCACCAGAAGCATATTGGCAATGCGGCCATGAAGAAGGTATGGGTGCCCAAATTAGCGGTCATGGCAAAGTACGAGTCCAGGACCGGGGAGCGACATGTGCGCTGGACTGCTGCCAAAGAAGGCGTCTCCGATCGGACGATGGGGATGAGAGATTGTCGAATGCGGTAGCGCCATGGTGGCAGGCGGGATTGGTAGTGGTCGACGCCCTTTAGTCCAGCATCGGGATCCTTGAAAGGCGAGGGCGTCCGCGACCATGCGCGCTCAGCCTTGCTGGGCTCGGACATATATGTGTTGGATGTTGGCAGTAGTGCTGTAACGGGGCATCTGAAGGCTTGAAACCGATGACAACGGGGCGGGACGCGATTGAGGTAGCCGAAGTATCCGAAGTAGGTATCTTGCCCTGCACAGCGGACAGCAGCAATGTGCAGAGGTGATCCGTAGCAAAACCACTTTGCTCAGTAAAGTTCGGACATGGCAGTTGGTAGTGGTGAGCGCACGTGTCTGCGGTGATGCTAGCTGGCTGGCCTGACTAAGGGAGGTTAGTAGGTTGGGTCGAAACGGCCTTGAGAGTGGCTGGGAGGTCGAGGTCGAAGCGACAATTCATTTCATTTGCGCGGCGGGCTTGTGTGCGCGGAGGAGGAGCTGGCTGGCTGGCTGGGGCAGATCGCATTGCATCGCATGGCATCAATCAAAATCAATCGAATCGAATCGCATGGCTTCCACGAATAATCCACGGCCGGACCATGCCACCTCCATGTGCAATTCCAAGGTTCCCTCGAGCGAGTCATTCTTACTGGGCTGTCCGTGGTGTGGAGCGGCAGAGATTCGCATGATTGCAAGTCAGAGGGCTAAAGGGACGACATGGCAATTCACTTACAATTGCCCTCGCGCGCCCTGAAACGTGACGATGCCATTTCGATCGATCTCCCTACCCTTGTCTTGCAATATTAAAGTGCTGCTCTACTCAGGTCCAGCCTTGATCGTTCCCAAGGATCCCACCGCTGACGCAACCGACAAACCGTCCGAGCGGCGCACCGTTGCCGGGCCACCCATTGTTATCCACCCAACGCCCATCTTCCAACTTGAAACCCAAGCCGGCGCGGTCTAAGACGTACCACCAGCATTCGCTACACTGCACCACTACTACCACCGCAGCAGCATTCCAGAACCCAGCGGCCTAGCCAACATCATTCCAGCGCATCCAAACACCAACCAAAACACACCCGCACATCCTCACCCGCACGCCCATCATGTCGGTGCAGGCCGTCCAGAACTACGACAACGTCCGTCGCAAGAGCAGCGCCCGATCCTACGCAACTCGCCCCGACAGCTACACCAGACGAAGCACCCGTGGATCGGATGGCACTGTAAACACAACTGCCTCGAGCAGTGCGCGGACAAACATCACGGCGCCACCAGAGTACAGCAAGAAGTTTGTTGTGGTTGGCGATGGTGGATGTGGAAAGACCTGTCTGTTGATCAGCTACAGCCAGGGAGTCTTCCCAGAGGTGAGTGCAGATTACGACAAGCTCCAGTACACTATCTGCGGGAATGATTGACTAACAAGCTCTGCAGCGATACGTTCCCACCGTCTTCGAAAACTACATCACACAAGTCGAGCACAAGGCATCTGGAAAAGGTGTTGAACTTGCGCTTTGGGATACTGCCGGCCAGGAAGAATACGACAGACTGCGACCTCTTTCATACCCCGAGACCGACCTGCTCTTCGTCTGCTTCGCAATCGACTGCCCAAACTCCCTCGAGAACGTCTTGGACAAGGTGAGCATCAAATGAATTTCCTCGCAACTAAGCTTGCTTACTGACTCTCGACAGTGGTATCCCGAGGTGCTCCACTTCTGCCCGACCACACCCATCATCCTCTGTGGCCTCAAGTCAGACCTCAGAAACAAGCGTACCTGCATCGAGCTTCTCAAGACACAAGGCCTCACACCCGTCACACAGCAGCAAGGCAAATCCGTCGCAGCAAAGATGGGCGCCCGATACATGGAGTGCTCGTCCAAGGAGATGACCGGCGTGCACGAGATCTTCGACACCGCCATTGACGTTACCGTCCGCGGCCAAGATGTTGCCACAGACTCGGCCTCGTCGTCAAATTCGGGCAGCGTGGCCGTGCCGGCGCGGAAGAAGAAAAGTAAGATGTGCAGCATCCTCTAATCAGAGCATGTTCACGTTTTCACTTCTCCTACTCCGTGAGTCGCTTGTTCGATTAAGGCAGTCTCGTTAATTGCATTTTTGTGTCGATTAGGTGCGGTCCAAGCTTTGTCAGCGCTCACGCGAGATCTTGGATACCTGCGCATGCTTATGCGCAGCATGAAGGTATATCTCTGGTCTGGGTTCCGGCGTTGATACATGGTATCGGTTATCGGTATTGTGGGTTTCTTTTTGTTTTTCGATATGAGCGGGAGGTTTTTTTTCTTTAACGATGGGAAAGAGAGCGGCGGCCGGTTGCCAGAGACGCGCCGACAGCCTCTTCAGACAGGTTCCTTTTTTGTGTAACGGCCCGTAATGAGAAGCATGTGCAATATTCCCCCCATTCTCCATGTCTTCCATGTGTTGTGTTTATTGGCGCTCGTTGTGCGCTCCCTCCGTAGTGTCTTGCTTGGGCGCGTCGGGATCTTTGGACATCACGTTCTCGAATTGCGACCACAAGCTCTCGACTTGGCTGAACTCATTGCCGACCTGTTATTTGCATGTCAGATATATGTCTGCGATGAGGTTGTAGAACAAATGAACGCACTGCTATCACACCCTCAAGACTGCGGTTCAGTCTGTTCATGTTTTGCAGCACAGCTTCCAGGCTCGCTGCGACGTCGCCCACGAGCAGTTCACGCTGCTGCTCGAAGTACGACTTCTCATTCGACGCGCCGTTGGTGGATGCCATGGTTGTTCTTGCTATCTGGTAAAGACGAGCGAATAGGCGGTGGCTGGCACAATCGCGTTCGAGGGGTTGTGTGAAACCGACGGGAGTCACCAAGAATTGGGAAGAAGAAGCCGAGGCTTGGAGGTCGGCCTTTGCGTCTCTCGCTCACTCGCATTCACGAGCTACCTACCTAGCATCCTTCCATACCAGAACATGGTCGGAACCTGTCGCCCAGAACGATCACAATGGAATTCATGACATCCCTCCAGGGAGGCATTGACGATCAAAAGCCCTCTCTATTTGAGGTCCTCTCCGAGCAACAGCTCAACTCGCTCATCCCGCCCTCGCTTCGTTACCTTCTGGCCGTCGCGACACACCGTCGCCCACGATACCTACTGCGCGTTCTCAACTCTTTCGACGAGCTCTACGCGCTAATTTCTCTCTTGGTTGAGCGCTACTACCTTAAAGTCTACGGCGGAGGCTTCACCGAGAACTTCTATGGCCTCAAGCGCGAGAGGGTGCTAAGAGTCAAGGGTGGAGAGGTGCCGAGGGCACAATTGGGCGCGCCGAATGAGGTGAGGGAAACGCTGAAGCTCCGGGATGGCGATGTATGGAAGAACCTGGCTATCATGGTTGGGTTGCCATACATCAAGAGGAAGCTGGACGAGGCATACGAGGTGCACGCTTCTGGCGTCAACTTGCTAGGCCCATCATATCAAGACAGGGACAGATACCCCAGCGATGGAACCGCCAAACAGCGCCTGTTCTGGATGTACAAGTGGTTCTTGCGGAAGGTGTACCCCAGCGTCAATGCGGCGTACTACTTCTCGCTGCTGGCCTTCAATCTGGCGTACCTCTTTGACGGATCAAAGTATCACTCGCCTTGGCTATGGATCATAGGTTCACGGATACGTCGACTCAACGGCGCGGATCACAGAGCGATCGATCTCGCTACGTCGCCGAAGCCGCCCTCCACAAGACCAGGCGCAAGGCCGGGTCAAACAAACTCGATCTTCAGCCGGCGCATCTTGTCAGAGACAATCATGCCGCACGTGTTCGGCAGCCTAAAGATCTTGCTGCCCACTTCTATCTTCGCGCTTAAGTTCCTGGAATGGTGGTACAATTCAGACTTTGCCCGACAGCTATCAAAACGATCAAGTGAAAGCCTCGAGCTGCCCCCGCCTACTATTTCCGGCGGACCGGCATCTCGACCGCCGGCCAAAGCAAGCAGTCAGAACGAGAAGGATCAGCCCGAGAAGTCTGCGTTAAGGCGCGACTCAGGTGTCGCAGGGCCGCCTATCTCGAGTCTGACACACCTCCCGATCCTCACCGTTCCAGCGCCTGCTCGTGCAACCGACGATGCCTCCAACACTACTTCGCTGTGTCCAATCTGCGTCTCTGAAATTCAGACCGCCACTGCGGCGCAAAGTGGGTTCGTGTATTGCTACACCTGCATTTTTAGGTGGGTCGAGGGTGAACATGCGCGACAGGAGGCTTTCATGGAAGGCAGCGCAGAGGAAGAGGAGAGTGTCAAAGGATGGCTTGAAGAAGGCGGTGGCAGCCGGGTCGGCAAATGGGAAAGTGGTGCCGGTCGTGATGCTGTGACAGGGCGCAGAGTACTTGGAGGTACTGGCGGTCTGCGTAGGGTCATGGTATAATGATGCCTTGAAGGCATCATTGCAAGTCCCCGGCCAGATACCTCCCTACATCAAACAACATGGATAAATACTGGCACGAATCCCGCCGAACTAATGCAGCTCAGCTAGCTCTAAGCGGAGCAGTAAGCCTGCATACATGTAAGCAGGTGCGCCGTCTGACACGAGGATCAACACCTCACGCCCTATGCTATCGCGTGGTATAAATCCTGGAGTCGTTCGCAATCTGTCCGGCCTGGATTGTCAATCGCAGCATTGCATTGCACTTCACACACAAAGTCGCCATGCCCGCCAAACCAACCATCGTCTTGATCCCCGGTGCTTGCACCGAGGCTTCATGCTTCGACCGCTTGACGCCATACCTCCACGATGCCGGCTACGAAACCGTGGCAGTCTCGCACCCCAGTGCCAATCCTCCCGATCCTTTCGCCCACACCGCCGAGACGATGGCTCTGAACGTACAGAACACGTACGTCCAGCCTCTACTCGACGCCGGTAAAGACGTCCTGGTCTACGCCTACTCTTCCGGTGGCTCGCAAACCGGCACCAACGGGCCATCCTGGGTTAAATCCGAGCGCGAGAGGGAAGGGCAGAAGGGAGGTGTTGTTGGCATCGTGTACCACAGCTGTGCCCCTGTGCCCGCAGGTACGGACCAGCTGACTTTCATGGGCGGCGCTTGGCCGCCTTTCATCAAAGCCGATGTCGTATGAGAAAATTCCTCCCACTATTGCAAGATAGGGCGTACCATTGACCATCCTCTTAACAACAGCCAGCACCAGGCCTCTTCGTCTTCGACCCCATCATCCCTCACCTCTTCAACGACGCGGACCCCGCCGAGCAAGAAGAGTTAGCCAAGACGGCTATCCCTCACGCAGAGCGCCCTATCAAAACTCCCGTCCTCCCACCTCTCTGGGCTGATAGTGCTCTCGATGGACGCAGAATCTGGCTCAAAGCTATGTTGGACGGCACTTTTGCGCCTGAAGTGGCGCAAGCATTCATAGATGGGTCGGGCGTGGAGTGGGAGGTTGTCGAGAGGGATGTTGGGCATTGCGGGTGCGTCACGAAGCCGAAGATTGTTGCGGAGGTTATTTTGAATGCTGCGGAAAAGTACGCTGTGTAAATGAAGGAAGGTGATGGGAGTATACATGCAGCGAAAACACGTCTTCAACCAGGCACCATGACCACAGCTTCTAATTCTATCAGATTTCATCTACAGGTCTAAACCATCTACATGAAAGCCATCTCCCTGACCAATCCAGCCTTCGTCCATCCCCTGGCGAAATTCCTCCCCGTAGTCAATAACAATGCAATCCACCAGACTCTGCCGATCCAGGCATCAAACCACTGCACCTCCCTCTCACCCGCTCGCTTCCTAGCCGCTTTGACATACTTCTTAACCACCTCCTCCAAAATAACGGCGACACCATTGAGAGCGAAAAACTTCGCCTCGCCGGTAGCATCCTGCCAATTCCCGCCCAGCGTCCCTCTCACAGCGAACGAATGCACAAACGCAGAGCTCAGGAATCCACCTAGAACTTTCCCAACATCCGCTCGCTCGTCCGGTTTCTTGCCAGTAAGTTTACGCTCTACCCATTCGCCCGGCCAGACGCCCCAGACAAGGAAAAGGCGCGCGAATAGGCGGTGCCAGCCGAAAGACCAGAAGTGCCGCGCGGATTTGATGTCCCAGACCCGTGTTGTGTACAAAGGTGGGAAGAAGGCTAAGGGCGATGGGGCTAGCGGAGAGAGCATTATTGCGAACATGGAGTGGCCGAGGGAGAAAGCTGCCATCAGGAAGGCTCCCAGGGCGGCGGTGAGGATGTATTGTTCGGGGTAGTTCAACTCGTCAAAGGGCGATGCGGGCGAGTCTGGGCGCGCCATCAGCGGCGCGAGGCGCTGGACGTACATGGTCTTGATGACGGCGAACGCCACGACCATGACGGGCCCGACGTTGAACAGGATCGAGTGCACGCGGTTCTGCACCGTCGGCAGCCATGTTTTCCGCGTGTGTCGCACGTCGGCCGTCGTCCAGGTGAAGCCTACGCCGCGCATTGAGAGTTCGAGTTCGAGCGCCCAGGATGCGCGGCCGGCGAAGCTGTGCGGCCAGTCGTCTTCTGTCACGGCGGATTCTGTCACGGGCAAGGGTTTGGGGCCTTGCATTGCCTTGTGGATAAGGTCCATGTAGCTTGCGTCGCTGTTGAGCCGCTGGGTGAGGGACTCGTTGTTCATGTTCTCGACCATGTCGGAACGCCAGAGGCCACGCGTTAGGCTTGGGCGTCGAAGTTTTGCCTTGGTTGCCAGCTCTGCTTCGGAAGTTCGGTTTGCATCTTTTGATTCGTCCTTCTCGAGCGAGAGTGCTTGGTTTGCCTTCAACAATTGATTCTCGAACGCTTTACGTTCTAAAGACGACGAGTCTCCAGGTTTATTAAGCATCCCATTAAATCCACCATCAGCCCAAGGTCTAGGCGCCGTCTCACCTCGCGGTGTTTCGGGACGGCTTTTGTGCACGTAGTGGACTCTCCTCGGGACATGGCCGAAAAGGTAACAGCTGATGTAGAAAGCGTCCAAGACTCTGAGGCCGCCGTACAAGCCAACCAAGCCGAGTTGGTAGGTCAGCCCGATGCTTTGCGGGACATGGTAGGCCAGTGGCAATCGCAGAAAGAGAAAAGCTGCGAGAATTGCCAGGACGTTCCTGAGAAGATGTATCGATGTCGTGTCGATCGCTGAAGGTGGTGAGGGTGGTAGGAATAAGAGGGCCAGGTAGTATAAGATCACAGGGCACAGAATTGCCTCGATCGTCAAGGGAGTCGTTCCTGGTATGGGATTAAGCCCAGGTCTGGGCGTCGAGGTGAGGGTAGAGTGAAGGACATGGTGTATGAAGTCCGGTATTGCGATCCAGCCCATGGCGATTGTAAACTTGATTCACTTGCTTGGACGAGAATGGATGGTCAAGGAAAAGGCTTGCATCGTGGACGGAAGATTGCCCATGATGCTACTGTATGTTTTAGTGCCCATAGCGCCTCTTACCTCTACTCGGGAGTTACTCGCTCCTAGGATGGACGACAACGACAAGATCGAACCTTGTGACCTGATGGATGACGTTACGTTTGTTGATGGGGACTTGGAGATCTCATCGTACATGTCGCGCTACGATCGGAGTTTATCACGCTGTGCTTTGTTTGGTTAGCCGGATCGGGAGTCTAAAGAGTGTTTTAGTCTTGAGTTTTTACTAACGGATTAGGGGGACGTTAAGTGAATGACGTCTGGTATAACATTTTACCTACATGTACCTACTTGACATGTTGACGACTACCTTATCTCGCCAGTCAAGCTCAGTTGGTGGCATACCGTACAGTGTGCTTCGCATCGGCAGCGAAGTGGAGGCTTCGCAGCAGCCACTACATTACCGTAACGCTGCATCTCGGCTACCAACATAGTATGCAAGGCTGTGTTCAGCCGCAGAACTTGGTGGACTAACATGGTCTGTCCTTCGTGGACACTCCCCAAATGTCACTAACCACCGCGCGATACAGGTAGGTCGGTACTCATCACTACCACCGGAATATGGAAGCTGCAGGCACCGCAGTTGGTATCGCGTCACTCGGAATCCAAGTATGCCAAGGCCTACTATCCTACTACGATACCTGGAAGAGCTACGACCCCGATATCAGTAGCATATACGACGCAATCACCGACTTGAGTAAGACGCTCATCTTGCTAAAGACCACGCTATAGCAACAGGAGGACGAAGAAAGAGTTAGGCGAGTGAGATCGTGTTTAAAGGATTGTGAGGATGCCCTTCTCAAACTCGAAGAGAAGCGACGCAGCCTATAGAAGTACGGCCAGCCCGAGGGGTTGCGCTAGAAGATGCGGCTGGGAATACAGAGGTCTTGGTATCCGTTTAGGAAGGAAACTCTCGAAGCCTTGAAAGCAAGCGTCTCCGACGTCCAAGAGCGTCTCAAGCTGGCGCTTCAAGTGCTACAGCTCGACATCTGCACAGGATTCCAGGAAGTAGTGATTAGCCATACCACGACGCACAGTGATTCTCTAGCGCAGATAGCAGCTCAGAACAAGCGCATTCTGGACGCACAGCAATCTGACGAGTTCCGAAAGATCATCGCCTGGCTTGCACCGCCTGATCCTGGAACGAACCACGCTACTGCCCGTTAACATCACGAAAACCAGACCGGTGGCTAGTTGCTCAAGTCGACCGAGTACACAAATTGGAAGTCAGGTGATGTCAGCCACTTGTAGATGTATGGCAAAGCTGGCTATGGCAAGACCATCCTTTCCTCCACCGTTATCGAGGACATGCGGAGTACCTGTGAAACGGATGTGGACACTTCCCACGCATTCTTCTATTTCTCCTTCTCGGACGAACATAAACAGTCCGACAGCGATTTACTTCGTTCACTTATCGCGCAACTTGGATGGAGGGAGCTAGCTCTGTCTATGCTTCGCTATGCATACGCGAGTCCTGGGCAGAGTGTACCAGGGCCAGATGAGCTAGAGAAAATCCTGTTGGCTTCCATGAGTTCGTGCAGCATTGTCTACCTCATCGTGGACGCACTCGATGAATGTTCCGAAGACTACGATGCTCGTCAACGCGTGCTAGAAAGTATTGAGAGGCTAACCCATGATGTCTCGAACCTCAATATCTTCGCCACCAGCCGTGAGCTCCCTGTGATCCGTGAGTATATGGAGGCACTGGGTTCCAAGCCACTACGTATCGCGACCTCATTCGCAAATGACATACAATTCTGGATCGCCAACCGGCTCTTAAGTGACCGCGGCTTCCGTCGCTTTGGTACAGCAACGCTTGACTTGATTGAGTCGACCATTGCAAAGAAAGCGGATGGAATGTAGGGAATCCCACAAGCAGGCGACCATTCATGAACATAACTGACACTTTGATTTCGACGCATGTTCCGCTAGGCATACTGTCAGCTACAGGCACTTAAGAAGCTAAAGTCCACTTCTCTAAAGTACGTGAAGCAAGCTCTGGATGCCCTTCCTGCAACGCTGAATAACACTTACACGCAAGTTCTGCTTGACATTGAAGAGATGTACCATGAGCACGCGCTTACGCTTCTCCGATGGCTGGCCTACGCGTATTCGCCTCCGACCCTAGGCGAACTTGTCGACGCTGCTATTACCGACCCGATTCAGGAGAGCACTATAGACGCAGACAATCGCGGCGGCCTGGAAGATACCTTCAACATCCTCTCTGAGCTAGTCACAGTCGAGGAGACTAAAGATGCTGACTTGGGAGATGACTCAGAGACCAAATTCTGTACCCCTGATGCTTCGACTATAGATGTTGACGAAGCCGATGTGGCATCTCACTATCGAAACTTGACCTCAGACACCAGAGTGAGGCTTGCTCATTTCTTAGTGAAAGAATACCTAGAATCCAAGCTTATACTCCAAAGCAATGCGGCTCAGTTCCACCTTGAGAGTGCGACAGGGCATAAGGTTCTTTCCCAGAGCTGCTTGACGAATTTACGATACTACAGTTTAAGTCCGGAGAAGACCTTGACAAGGCAAGATTTTGAGATCTTTCCCTTGTTGGAGTACGCAACCAAGTCTTGGTTCTATCACTCCGCATTGTAGGGCAATGACGAGACCAGCCGTGAGGTCTCATTCTTCCTTGATGGACAAGCAAGGGACGACTGGCTTGTTTTTATGACCTCTCCTGTGCCTCCTGATTACCCCCCTTGGTTTATCAATGAAGGTGAAGGAACGCCACCAGATTCGGCGGTATTTTACGCAACTCTTCTAAGGCTCCCTCTCGTAGTTGCTAGTCTTCTACGCAGCGGGGAAGACGTCGATGGAAGAGGTTCATGGCGCTTTCGCAATGCCCTCCAGGCTGCCTCGGGGCATGGGAACAAGGAAATGGTACAGCTACTTCTCGACAGCGGCGCCAATGTCAACGTAAAGTGTGGACTCTTTGGCAATGCGCTGCAGTGTGCATCGTTGCGGGAAGGTAATAAGGAGATCGTACAACTGCTGCTTGACAAGGGAGCCGATGTCAACGCGGAGGGTGGAGCCTGGGGCAATGCCCTCAACGCTGCTGCTGCGGCTGGCGGCCATGCCAGCAAAAAGGAGATCATACAATTGCTGCTCGACAACGGGGCCAATGACACGGAGGGCAAATATCATGGTATTCTCCAGGCTGCCTCGGCTGGAGACCACGAGGCTGTTCCGTAGCTGCTACGAGCGTCTAGGAACCCAGAAAGATTGAGTAATGGTCATGCTGACTGGTGCAGTGCTGAACGCTTGCGCTGCCTGGAATGAAGCTTCACAGTACCATCAGGAATTTTGACTTCTCAGCTGCCTTGAGCAAGCTTGAAAGCTTGTCTTTCCAGACCTTCTGATTGCTCCTACGAACATCGAACCGCACCACCCGACAGTCATCGAGTACGGAGCAGACTCCAATGATAAAGGATTTGATTACAGATCTGACTGAGGGATCAACAAGTACCCTGATAATACTCTGGACAGTTTCCTCTGGAACCCGATCACATAGCAGAAATGCTGCAAGTAAGAGAAGACTAGTCACTTACAACAAGTGGCTTCGAAGATGAGTCGCCTCGGACTATTCTATGCTCCGACTCGCATTTTTATGACATCTCGTCGCTAGGAAATTGATCTCGTTGATGTGTCATGCGTGCCATCGGCTCTCTAATGGCTCGCACACTAGCCGCAACATTATCATCTCGAACCGAATGACCACCAACTCACCTCACTGGACTGTCGCGAGCCACGTACACCCCTTTGATTGGAATTGGGCCTGGGATTCACGCACTCTTGACTAATGCGGCTGCTTACCTCGTTCTTCCAGCCAGTGATCTTGAGATGGCCTCAGATTGGATGCTGAGATTTCATACAAGTCAACCGGGCTCCACTGTGCTTATGGCAAGTGGTAAGACGCACTTTCGTTGAATCTTCCCAATTAGGCGATGAGTATCCTTTTTGGACTATGAAGATCTGTCCACAAACCACACATTTTTCATCTCCTTCTTCCTCTCTCACTCGCACTTCAAAAATCTTTGGCCATACTTCTGCACATCGTGTGCTCGGACGAGATGGCTATGTTCGCAGGAGATGACAATTGGCCAGATCGCTTTATAAAGATTGGTTACGCAGCCGCAGGACATGACTTAAAGAAGAACAAGAACGGGCTGTATCAGAAGGTAGACGGCGGCCCGGACAAGGAAGGAGGTCTCACCAAGAGGCAAAGCCCTGGATGCAACACCTACGGCCTGGACTTTCAAGATGGCGGCAACTACTTCATCAACACCAACTCGAACGCCAGCTTCACCTTCGTATCTAGCTTCATGGGCTGCCAGAATGACACCGCAAGTGTCATGCTTATCAACCAGAGCACTGGAGACCAGTACGACTGCGGCTCGGTGCCAACGGTGCCCGATAACGCCCCCGAACTCGCTACCTGTCCAGTTCTCAAGGATCAAATCGCCTCTGGTGACTACCTGATCATCGCAGTTGGCAACAACGGCAATGGAACGCCGTTCGCCTACCAAAGGGAGTTCAACATCTCCGCCGGCCCGCAGCAGACAATCACGAATTACTATACTCCCACCGTCACCTCGAGGCCTATCGTTATCACAACTTGTAAGCTACTCCCAAACCGAGCCTCTCAACTTTCATAATACTCACCTCAACGCTCCAGCCACGTCTATCGCCAACTACACCAGCACGGTGCCCAACACGCTCAGCACCATCACCGTGCCCTCGCCAGTCTACACCCAAACCATCACGCCTCCAAGATCCGCCGTGACTCAAGTCTCGACCAGCACCAAGACCTTCACCCGCTGGTCGCAAGTCGACTCGAGCACCGCGACAGTCGTGACGCCACACTGCCGCACCCCCATACGTCCGCTACACCCAGATCCCATCTGCACCGTCTTCCCCAACAAGGAGCAGATCCCTGCAGGAGTCCCAGGCGTGCACCGCCGCGCCGAAGCCTTTGGCGAACCAGCCCCATCGCCAACCACAATATCAACCTCACTCACCTCCTCCCCATATACGACAACCTGGTCAGAGATCATCACAAACGGCAAAGTCAGCAGGTTCCCAATCTACCCCCTGTCCCCCAAGACCGCCTCCACCGCCTCCATAACCCGCAGCCTCCGCTCCAACGACCCTCACCACAAAGGCCAAGGCGGAACTGGGATGATGGAAAAACGACAACACGAAGTCGAACAACCCCATCAGCCAGCAGCCCAGCGCGAAACCCAGAACCACATCCAAAAGCGCGCCCCGGACGCCACCGCAGTCACCGTGACCTCCCCCGCCAACACGACCGTCACGCTGTTCGCCAGCGAGCCGACCACCGAGACCAATATCGAGGCTTTCACGAGTACTTACGTCGTCATGGACCCCGCGCCGCAGACGGTTTACGCTGGACAGCCGGTGCAGACTGTCATGGCGGCTGTGCAGCCCGTCGAGACGGTGACGCAGACATCTTTCGTGAGGGCGTATGAGACGCTGACTTTCGGGCTGACTTGGACGCAGACGCTGACGAGTACGCCTTCGGCTGCGCTGGAGAGCTGTAGGGCTATTGGGGGTAACTTTGGGAAGTGGTGGTGATTTATGGGTTGAGAAGGGGAGGTAATGTGCTGTGCTTGGTGAGTAGGAGGCGAGTGATTGATTTTAGCGGCGTTGTTTTGGGTCATGGTCTTCTGGATTCAAGACCTATTTAGGGGAGAGAATCCTGCGAGCGTATCGTGGGCTGATCTGGGACTGCAATTCGTGTGGGCAGAGAGACTGGAAAGGTGACAAGAGGGGAGGTTTCCTTGTATCGCACTAATTATGTTCTGCGTGAATTTGGTATACAATTGATTTTGAGTCAAACAATAACGCTCACACTGCTTTCAAGTAACATACAACAGTCGCTCAAACGCCAACCTATCAATATACATGTACAGTTTTGTAGCTTCCCCTACAAGACTAATGTCAAGCGGTAGGAAGATCTCCTCCGTCACTCCCATAGGCTCGGAACAACCGTGGCGACTTGACCACCTGCACCGACTACCTCAAACGCTGTTTTCCAACAGCTTCGCTTCTCGCTGACGTCTCTCCATCAGACGCCTCGATACGCCAACAACGTTCCCAGCGGGCAACTTGGCTTTCAGGCCATTGTCCTCTGGCTTATCCGCGCCAAAGTGGAAAGGATGGGTTTGGCCCGCGCGGTACGCATCCTGACACAAGGTCGGGGGATGCACCCACCACTTCTCCTTGATCGGATGGCCTTCAGGTCCGACATACTCCTTATCGTCGTACTCGGGACCCTCGAAGGTGCGGGCGGAGAAGTGCTGTCTGGCAAGAGCCGTCTTCCGCGACTCTGGCAATGTCTTCGTCACCATCTCCGCAATAGCCCAGTTCACCTTGTCGCGGGTCCGGCCCGGCAGCTCTTCCTCATCAATCTCCACGTAGCCGTCCTGAATCGGGACGAAGTGGCGCGCGGGCAGGACTTCGATGTCGATGATCGGGAGGATACGGTGGTAGACGTGGTAGTCGTGGGTTTCGCGGGTGATGACTTCTTGGCGGACCTGCACGTACTGTGCTTGAATCGTCTCGTGGGTAATTGCTGGTGCTTGGTGTTCGTGCAGTGATACTGTGTCGGGTTCCTTCTTCACGTCCACGCCGTCGAGGTTGAACGGTCCGGCTGAATCTTGCATTGATCGTACGGAGGACGTCTGGTCGCCAACGCCGGACAATTCTCCGAAGGCTCTGCTGTTGGCACTCAGCTGTCGGTCGTCTGACAACATTCCTAGTGGTGTAAGAGGTAAAGGTTTGTCTAGGCTCAACCGTGGTGGTGCGTCTCCAATTGCGCTGCTGGTGGGATTGGAAACCCCGCGGTCCAAGTACGATCCTCCACCATGTTCTTCAAGCGGCCAGCCGCTGTTGTTGCCTCTCTCCATCCCAAGAGGTGTGACACTCCACGACGCGTCTCTCATCTCCGGGGTGTCATGTTTCAAAGTACCGCTTGGGGCGGTATCTGCAGCGTGCAGGTTTGAGCTTCGTTTCTTGATCTTCAGCGGGGGTGGTGCTTCAGTCCGTGAATCCACTACTGGATCGTCGTTTCGAACAATGTTCCAGTCGGCGACATTACTGGCGTGCTGGTCGACGTGCGGGATCAATGGCTGACTCCGCGAAACTGATGCGTCCTGCTGCCCGTTGGACACCACACGCATAGTGGGTGTGTTGGAAGTCGAAGTGCCGACATTGCGATTGGCGACATGTTCACTGTTGCGACCTTCGTCCAGAGGCGTGTCTATGTTGGAGTCGTGTGCACTGGTGAGTCCTCCGAATCCTGACGAAAAATCACGCTCGTGAGATACTCGTGGCAGACTGAAGTTCGTGCTGTGTGGGCTAGGTGCTGTATTCCGGCTGAGCAAATCGTCATTCACGGCATTTGCAGTGGTCGGCCTGCTAGAAGTACCATTGCTGCCATTGGCAACAACATCAGTCCGCTGGCTGGACGTTGGAATTACTACGAAGAATAGTCAGCATTTTGCAGTTTCAGTGTCTTTTATGGTGCCATCCTACCCCTAGAATGTTCTTTTTCTCGCGGCGAACCGTGAGAGGATCCGAGGTTGCGGTCACCATCCCTGCTGGGAGGCTGGGATGTAGATTTGGCAGAATCCTGATCACTATTATGCTTGGATGGATGGATTATCTTGCTCTCAAGCTTCTTCAACTTTTCCTTGATCCCCATTGGAGATGTGGAGAAACTGCAGTGTAGTAATAATACAGCGTAGGGCAGAAGATGGGCGACAATACAGGGAAGCAGTGCAAGCGCGTCGATAAAGAAGGCGATCGGCGGCAGTTAATGGCTAATTGTGTGCTTAGTTGCACGAGGCTGGATGCCTGATAGTTACTGCTGAGACCGTCTGCGACTGATCTAGGAGTCGCGGCCCCTTCGATCAACAAAAAACCTTCCATCGTATTTCGTGCTACGTACGTCACATCGGCGGCGGGCGATGACGATTGCAGAAGCTCAGAGCGTCGCTGAAGGCGTTTGTATTTGAGTTGCCGCATGGAGCCGGAGGCCTAGAGCAATCCTTGGTTCGTGTGGCGGCCTCGGAAGCATGTGCTGTAGTTACCCTGCAGAAGGTGGAGGAGCAACACAGGAAGATTTGGCTCGGTCTAACTCCAGACTCCACATGACATAAGGCCCCAGGATAGGTAGAGGGGAGCTCGAGCCATGACGCGCGCTCTGTATGTAGTGCGTGCTGGCACCGCAATGCAATAGCAGCAAACGGGAGTTGCCAGGTGCTTGTGCAGGTAGGCGACATGTTGAGGAGCAGACTGAGATCATTCTGGCGCCAAGCCTCACATGATGAACATTGGTGTATCACAGAGTTGGCATGTATAAGGACCTGTGACAAGTCCACATTTGGCGTACTGTATACATGCTGTAGCTTTACGCCACCGACAAATACAAACAACAGAATAGTAGGGCTGCGGTGCATTTTGGCTGCTGTTGCCAAGCAAGATCTGCACTGGGCGGGGCCTCAGCGTTACCAGCTCTTCGGCAACGGTGGATCGTACGCCCCCACTTCCTTCTCACCCCTGCTACCTGCTATTGGCCTGCCGCTGTTGCGGTTCCTCTTATGAACCACTACCACCACCCAAATCGCGCGCGGAGCGGAACGCAATTCCTGGTGGCAAAGTCTACATCGGTACACTACCCCGATTTTGGAACTCTACTACTGGCAAGATAGCTTGAATGACGACTACCTGCGGTCACGCCGTTTCCAGAACCTCATCAAGCTCAAGGCAGGGTCCGCGGTGCTGTGAGCCAGAGCAAGCCAGAGCGAGGCCAGACCATCGTTACCTCTGGCAAACGTGTCAGCGTGTCTTCACGATATCAGAGCAGCTCACAGGTTGAGAAGCTCCAGAACTTGTGGCTTGTCGAGCTTGACATGGGTGGTGGAAGCGACCTGAAGCGAGCGTGTTCTCGAACCCACCGATCGCTGGTGCGTATGCATACGTGCTCGCGGCAATCCCGCCTCCCGCTCAGATCTACCGCTCGTGCTTTGCTTTGACGTCGTGTTTTGTCTTTGCTTCTTCCGACTACAACCAGCCGAGCCGAACACCACACACCGCTAGCAACACCGCCACCGCGTGCCCGCAGGAGGGGTGCAACAGCTATGAGCCAATTGTCCCAAAGGTCATCGATCTGCCTTTGTGAGCCACTTGGTGGGAGGTGAAATGCCCCTCGGCGAGCCCGGCTGATACCGATATCAACAAACACAGGAATGATGCTACTACTACTGGCTCCACAGCATACCACCTACGCTTAGGGCATGATGGGTCTGTCTTATGGAGCTCTTCATGAACATTCTGTCGTCGCCGAATGCCACACGCCACAAGTTGAGCCACTACTGTAGTAGGCATGATTGTTTCTACACTTGCTAGAGGCGCCACCGTAAGCCTGTCTTTCCCTCCAGAAGCCACCCCAAGATCATCGATCGCGCCTCGAAACACGCCGAGATCGTACTTTGGCTCCTGCAGGTGGTAGTGATTGTGGCAGCAGTGACAGTGACAGATTGAACGGTCGCACAGCCCCGATGTACGGCAATCGGCTCATCCCCGCTACTCATGTCTCGCACGTTGGCTGGGACCGGTTTGTACGAAACGTTGCATGCCCAATGACGAATCCTGTCTGGCATCTGCCTGACTGCTCGACCAAGGCTGTGGGCAGATTGACTTTGGCACTTCGTTGCGTATCAAGATATGACGTTGAGCCCCTCCACTACACCCAGGCATCATGGAGTATATATACATGCACGCCGGTGGTTTACCATCCTCCTCCCATTCCCATACACTCATCACCAAACAAACTTCTTACATCACATACTTTTACACCACCAATACCCTCCAATACCCAACAAACAACAATCAAAATGGACTCTGCTAAGGCCGCCGTCAAGGACTTCATGTCCAAGTCTGGTCAACACGACACCACTGTTCACGAGAAGGTCGCCCCTGCTGTCAAGCACGAGACTATCGAGAGGCAGAAGCACGAGGAGTACATCTCCGCCATCGACAAGGAGGTTCACCAGGACCACTACCACACCACTGAGCAGCCTGTGCTCGACAAGGAGGTCCTCCCCGAGCAGCACCACCACAACGTCATCCCCGTCGAGCACCGCAGCTACGAGCACGGTAACAACGACGAGGTTGAGGCTCGCCTCGCAAAGGAGCGCGCTGCCTACCGTGACACCGTCGAGAGGGTCGAGGGTTCCACCACCCGCAACGTCGCCCCCGTTGTTGCTGGCGAGCACAAGCACCACCACGTTCACGAGACTATCCAGCCCGTGATCCAGAAGCGTAAGTTAATTTATTCAACGGAGTAACTCTTTTGCCTCTTTTGCAAGTCTAACACCATCAACAGAGACTATTGAGCCTCACGTCACCCACACCACCGTCCCCATCCACGAAGTCCACCACAACGCCGCCCAGCACCACGCTGCCTCTGCTCTTCCTGCTGTCTCCATGGAGGAGTTCAAGAAGTCTGGTGGTGCCCTCACCGGCCGCGAGGAGCGCACCGACGGCTTCGTCGGCGAGCCCAAGTCCGCTCACACCTCCACCCACGGCCCCGGCTCGCTCACCTCTTAAATGAGATGACTTTATGTTGCAATTTTAATGTTTACGCCACCAAGGGCTTGCTCACGAGCGGCTTTGGCCAGGCAGCGCGACTCTGGGATGAAGGGTGTTGTCTTTGGCCTGAGCAAAGCGGTCGCGGCACCTTGAGTTACGAAGAATCACGATAGCGATAGCGATATGTACTATTAATAATTATATCATCGTCTTGAAATCACTGCTTTTGGAATGCTGTCATGATCTTCTTATTCTCATAGTGAACAGGCCATAATTACGAAGACGTTGCAGACCAATTGTCTAGGATCAGTGAATGGGAACCCATGCTGACGATATGTTTTTTCACAACATACGAAACGATGATGAATGTATGGAGATGGTGGATGGAGGTCCACATGACGTTGTCCACCTTTGTTGTACGCCATCACATGAATCGACAGGCTGTAGATCACTGCGCAAGCGCAGATCTGATTAGATGGATTGTGCGGAATCTTTTCCGCTCCGAATACTTTCTCGTCGGCTTCTAGAACTTACCCAAGATGTTTTTTTGCGGTTTTGCATATGATCAGGATCAAACCAGGAACTACATACAAAACGAAAATGTCTACACGAAAGCACAACGAATTCCTGGACCTGGACGAAAGCGAAAACGAGGCCTCCGACGGCTATCAGTCAGAAGCGCAGGAAGAGAGCAGAGGCAAGATCGCGAGCACTCGCTCGGCGAAAAGGCGTAAAGTCGACACGCAGAGCGATGACTCGGGTGATGACGAGGTGGAAGATGTGAGCTCTAAGCTTGTCAGGGCTCTTTCAAAGTCGAAGAAGAGCGCAGCACCATCATCGGACGCGAGATTCGCAAAGCTCCAAGAATTCGAGCAGGACGATGAGCGGGAGGAGGGAGACAATGAAGACGGCGCGGAAGACGAGCTGGAAGAAGCAGAAGATGGATACGGAGAAGAAGGAGACCTCACAGTACCCTCAGAAATCCCAGGACGAACAGCACCCAAGAGCGTCCTCCGAGCCGAGAAAGCAGCCCGCAAGAGCGGCGTCGTCTACATATCGCGCGTGCCGCCTTTTATGAAACCGCACACCCTCAAGCACTTCCTGGAAGAGCACGCGCCCAAAGGCCTCGGCCGGATTTTCCTCACGCCCGAAGACCACACGCGCTACCTGCAGCGCAAGAAGTCGGGCGGCAACAAAAAGAAGAGCTTCACGGACGGCTGGGTGGAATTTGTGTCGAAGAACGACGCCAAGGCCGCAGCTTCGATCCTCAACGGCAACATCATGGGCGGAAAGAAGGGCAACTACTACCACGACGATCTTTGGAACATGAAGTACTTGAAGGGCTTCAAGTGGAGCCATCTGACTGAGCAAATCGCTGCAGAGAATGCTGAGCGCGAGGCTAGGTTGAGGGAGGAGATTCGACGGACGAGGAAGGAGAACAAGGCATTTGTCGAGGACATTGAGCGTGGAAAGGCTTTGGAGGGTATGGATAATAAGAGGAAGTCTAAGGGCAGCACTGTTACGACGAAGCGACCGGAGAGGGAGTTCAAGCAGGCAAAGGCTCAGGGTGCGGCTTCGAGGAGCAAAGAGGCTCAGCAGCCTGATGTTAAGAGGGCGCTGAGCATGATCTTCTGAGGAATTGTGACGATCGATCGTGTAGAGAGCTTCAAGCGTGCCTTCGAATATTGGACTTCGACGCCTACTATTTCTGTCCATCGATCGACGGAACCGCAAGTATCCAGAGTGTATGCAAGACCAGGTCGGCAGATCATATGGGCCGGTCCAACACAGCCTTGAATCGTACAGTCTGCGTAGTCTTTTCGGCTGAAGGTTGACCATACCTGATGCATTTTCCACCCCATCCAACATCCTGAGGCTGAAACGTAGGTATACACATGCTAATGTACAGCGGAAAGTCATATCATACATCAGAAGTTGCGAGCAAACCAGAACGAAAGGCCAACAGCAGCCCATGCTATGTATTGCGCGTGCGGCGATTCTCCATGAGCATCAGCAAAGTACCAGAATGCGTACCAAGTCAACACGGATGCCATGACCCAGAACCAGCCTCTGTCGTATACAAGTTGTCCGGGCTCCACGGCCTCGGCCAGCCTCATGAATTCATGTCCGTCTGTACACGTATCAAATTTATTGTCTCTCTCACGTGCTTCGTCGAAACTTCATAGGGATGTTGGCCTCCACAATCGCCATGCGATCCATCTGCTCCTGGCGCTCCTGCTGCGCCTCCATCTGCTCGTGCTTGCGGAAGTGCTCGATGTCCTCCGGGTGCGTCAGGTCCTCCTCGCGCGTGTTCTCGTCGTGGTATTTTTCCCAGTGGTGGATCTCATACTCGTACTCGTCGTCGCCGTGGTGGCCCGGGCCTAGGCCGAAGTCAGGCAGTGTGAGGCCCTTGCCGACGCCAATGGTGTACTCTGCGAACGAGACCATGCCGTTGCGGTCGGCGTCGAAGAGCTCGAGGACCTTGTTCACGGCGTCTTCCTTTTGCTGCGCCGGCACGTTGCGGGTCGACTCGTCTTTGAGGCCGTAGGTTTTGAGGATGTCGTCGCGCGACCACTGGTTGCTGCTGTCGTAGTCGTGCAGGTTGAAGAAGGAGCCTGCGTCGAAGGAGTTGATGTGGTGTTCCTCTGGGGTTGATCGTGGTCAGTCGATACCATCAAGGTTGTTTCTCCTCTTGTTTCAAGTACATACCAGCCATGTGTCGGGTCGCCCAGTCTGCATCGGGGGATACTATGGGTTTTTGGTCGTGCGAGCCGTGCGCCTGTGTGTAGGCCACGAGGCCCAGGGCCAGCATGCATGAGGTTGTTATTGCGTGCATATTGTATAGTTATGGTATTAATTGCCCCTCGTGTTCGTTCCACTCGCTCGTCTACATGTCGAAGCGGACATGGAAGTCCAAGCGTCTCAGAACGCCGACAAGGTTCCAATCCATTGTCTTCTAATTTACTACCTAGATACACTTTTTTGTATGTACACCATCATCAATACAACCGCGGTATCTCTGGTCTGGTTTACACGATGCTCAATCAAAGGAAATGCTAGGCCCATGAGGAAAATCAGCATCCCGTCCCCATGGCGGTAGACCGGGCTGAACGACCTTGCACGGTCGTTTTGCACGACGACCGCGTCTCGCAAGATGATGTGCTCTGCGGGACAGACATCCTGCCAGAGGGCAAGATAGGCATTCTGAGTGCCAAGAATGCAAGGCCAATTCATGTACTATCGACAAAGCGTGCAACCGCACCTCGCGAGATTTCACTGCACGTTACTCTCGGCGAACGATTTCTGTATGAGAACCGCATGTCTGCGACCATCACAGTGCTCAACGACACACACGAAGCGACTGCCAACCATGTCGAGTTCTTCTTCCGCGATATCTGCCTTTCGCGTGCAGACATGTGGCAAATGACCCGGTCAACGGACGGTGGGGTTGTTTATAGAGATCAGGAGATCAAATTCCTTGGATCGAACACTGCCATCGCGCGTACAATCTACATCGACGGACAGGAGTCTGATTCTGCGCTTGTTAGACAACCGATGACCAAGCCCATCTTTCGAAGCGGAAGTGCCAGATTCACACTTCTTATTCAGGTTTCTCGGGAAATGTTGGAACGCTGGCACGATGGCAATCTCATGTACGAGAGTCTCATCGAAGGCTACCTGACAGAGCTCTTCCAGAGATGGGAAATCTTGAAAATGCGGCATCACGTGTCTGTCGTGCTCTTTGGGAAAGGCATTGGCGGTGAGCCGCATTCTGGTGTTGGCGATGCAGCGTTTTACGGGGAGGCCGACTTCTTTCACGTTGTCTGTGAAGACATCCCCGGCTCCGACTGGCGGATGATCGTGCAAAGGTTGAAACAAGCGTTCCACAGTCCGCGATTGCCCAGGCAGGTGACGCTTGCACGGCAAGGGAATCTGCTGGAAGCTATCTACACTGCTGCTCTGGACGTCGTGAACGACAGCATGGATCCGCACTTGTCAAACACTGGAATCTCCATCATCGCAATAACGGCAGGAACAGGGTACTTCGACAGCGACCACAGTCTACTCAAGCAGACAACGAACCTTTTGCTGGGAAATAGCATCGGTGTAGATATAGTGGCATTGTCGCCAAAGCCCTTACACCCAGTACCACTGTTCAAGTATGAGATTCGTCAGAATGTCGAATATGCCTTGCCGCACTGGGCGGATGTGTCGTACTGGCAGGGCTCCGACCCGGGTTCAAAATGGCTCCTTGCAGACGCAGACAAGGTCATGGACGTCTCGATCAAACAAATACAAGTGCCTGCCAACATCCCGCCTGCCACGTCGAGTGCAAGCCTGATGGCTGCTTTCGACAACAGTCAATTTGCTGGAGATGATTCGACACTCGAAGCTGATAACGTGGACATCGAAGATGATTTCGGTCCCGCAACACTGAAAGCGCTGACAGCGAACCCAAAGATGAATCAGGTGGCAACTTACGAAAGGCCCACAAGCAGTGGGTACTCGCCATCTCTCGCGTCCAAATCTAGCGGCACGTTTCCAAAATTGAAGAAAGAGAGCCCTGTTCATCCACTCCTGAAATCTGGCAGAAAGATCAGTCTCGGACCACGCGGATTGGCCCCTGTCAGCGGCGTAGCTAGCACGACACTTTCGACAGAGTATGCAAGCCATGGGAAAGATGTTGTTGCCACAACATTCACTCCGAACGAAGCTTCCAGCGGACTTGCCAAGCAGATCAGGCAGTCGTTGGCCAGGAAGAGCTCACAGCAAAGCCTGGTCTCCCAGACTGGGACCGACACCATCAGATCAACAAAGCCCATTGACATACACCATGGGTCAATGTCCGCAATTCATGAAACTGGCCATGTACCTGGAACCCCAGGTCAGAGTGAAGACTCGCCGGCGGAAAAGCCACCGTCTGATCAGTTGTCTAAAACACCAAGGCCTTTTGCATCACGGACTTCGCTACCGGAAATGGAAGCAAAAGAGATAGCACAGCAGGCTCTTACGCCATGGCTCACCCTCATCAATCCATGCAATCCTAGACGAGACAACATGCGCATTGCAAGCCAGTACCGAAAATGGCATCACGTCTTCCCCAAAGCCATTGACTCTGGGTCTTTCAAGTGGGATTCGATGGGTGCACCAGCGTCTCTGCCGCTTTCCACGGATTTCGCACCAACATCGAGGGAACTTGACAAGCATTACAGTCACAAAATGCGCCGCTTGATTTTGTCAGGCCTGACTGACAGCCCCGAGGAATCGGCGGGTCTGATCCACAAGCTCATTTCTTTACGACTAGCCAGAGGATTCCAACTGGTTGCCAAACCTAACAAGTCAAATGCGGGTAATCTGAAGACACTCCAGGGTCCGATCCTACTGTCCGTAGGCACGCTGTATCATGAGATCGAGATAGTGTCAAATCTCGAGCTCCAGGTCATCGAATACCATCCCAATTCTCACGAAGAGCTGGTTCCGGATACCACTGACGGTATAAGGAGCACGTACAGCCCTCATCTGGGTGCATCGAGGGCTAAAATTGATGTCCAAAGGGGTCTCGAGAATTTGGACTGGGCTTCGCTTGATCAAGCGTTGGTCAATGATACCACCAACATGCCTGTTGCCGGCGCATCTCAATTGAGGTTCGTGTTGCTTCCGGCTGAAATCACCACGCGCGCAGATACCGGCAGTAGCACGATCAGATCTCGCGACCTGTCGGAGGAAGAAAAACGAATAGATGGCATCCAGAAACTCACACAGCTTTGGCAACGCCATCGGCTGGTCACTTTCGAAGACAAAAGTCACCAAGCGTCGCTTGCCAAACCAACAGCGCTTAAAAGTGTCAGCGATCGTGATCCAAATCCGTTGGCAATCGAATACCAGACCAGAGACACGAGCGCCGTGCTGAATACACAAGACACGAGCCTCGCAGGACATCTGGCGGATACTGAGGTGTCCATCCCACTGTTTGCAGAATCGGAAATGTACCACAGCAGCAATTTTGACATCGTCAAGCTCGTCAAGCAAATGCAAGAATCACCGCCATTGGGCGTCGAAGTTCGTGACCGGAGATGGTTCACACGGATGCATCTGAAGTGCTTCCGTGGTGACGAGATGACAAATTGGCTGCTCGGTGTCTTCAAGAACCTCAACACCCGCGAGGAAGCAGTTGAGATGGGCAACGAACTGATGAATCGCGGTATCTTCACTCACGTACGGCATAAGCACGAGTTTAGAGATGGCAACTACTTCTATCAGATCGCTGGCATCCATCGTACAACAGAGTATCCGGATACTGCCGGATTCTTCATGAAGTCGCTTGGTCGGTCTGTACCCGCGACCCCTATGCTGGAATCTCGCCACTCGCCTCTCTCGAGACCATACATGCCCGATTCGGATTCTTCAAGCAGGGGGACTCCCATTGTTGCTCCCACTGAGAAAAAGCAGATTGCACTCAGTCAAATGCTACAATATAATGTTGATCCAACGTATAGATCTCTTCGCCCAGAGATCATCAATCTTCACTACGGTATGTGTGAATCATTCCCTTCTCTAGTCATGCCGTGGCAACGATTACTGAGACATTACAGACCGTATTCACAATCCCGAAAACTGCTACCATGTTTATCTTGATTGGCTGGCGACCACGCCCAGATTGATACGCGAGGCCCTCAATCGATGGTCTTCTCTGGCCGAAGGTCACGGCATGAAGCTCGTGCAGGTACCCATTGCAGAAGCGAGCAAACAATACATCACGCACCCGTTCGACAAACCGCAACTCATCCGGCTTTCCTCGAGACCTCCAGAGAGAGCTCCAGCCACGCCATACCTGACTCCTCACTCTCCGAAATCACGCAATACCCCCGAAGATCCCTGGCACTACCATAAAGCACTCTTGCGCAAAGCCGGTTTCGTCCTCGACTTGGAGTCAGCATCCAGCTTCTCTTCTAAACTCGACATCACCTACTCGTGGGGACGTCCAGACTACGAGATGACGCAGTTCGTTCACAAATCCGGCCTTGCTCTCGTGCAAATCTCAAACGATCCAGAATACGATTTCCTTATCCTGCCCAACCGGTTAGCTGTACTGCGGGCGAGCCTGGCTGGAAAACAATCCGAGAACGTGTGCGCAGATGGTGTCATCAAAGGATTCAAGCTGTTTTGTAAGGATGAGAAAGGGCTGAAAGCGGTGTACGATGAGGCCAGGAAGCCCAAGGCTCCAGCACCGAGTCCCTTCGCGAACGCATCGCTTTCCGCTCACTCGGACGTTGACATTCCGCCCATGCAACTTCCGCCACATGTGTTGCATCGAGTCCAGACTTGAGAGCTTTGGACAGACTATGGCGGAACAATGGACTCTAAAAGTCATGCAAATTAGCTGTCAATAGTTCAAGGTCGTCGTTAATTTGCAACGCAATCTTTCGGCGTGTTGAGCCGAATGAGTCTTACGAATCCCCAGTAATCCAAATCGGCTTCTTATAAGTCGCAAAATCGCTAGTAGGCGAAACAAGATTGCTTCAGAAGTCTAGGTATGCATCTACAAGCGCTGATTAATGGTAGATGTCGTTCCACCAAGCGTTTTAGACTTATCAATCCCTTTGACAAATAATTAGTCAGGAATCCCATAATGGCGGTTAAGCGGGGAACTCGTTCTATTACGTAGCAATTGGGAATCACGGCATCACAACTATAAGTCGTTTGTTGCGTTCTGCATGCATAATATATCAATCCTTTAATATATATCCCATGCTCAGATCATCGGCTCGACTCAGTCTACTAAATTCACACCTCCCTTCAAACCCGCTAACAAGGACATTTGCAACGACAATGGCGACATCATCCGCAGCAGACAAGGCCAAAGAGGCCGCGGGCATTTTGGGGTGGGCGGACAAGAAGACAGGCACTTTCAATCGCCAGACATCCGTCTTCAGAAACTTCATTTCGAAAGATCCCAATGCTCAGTTTCCGGCGGAGAAGGGTCGCTATCACCTCTATGTGTCTTACGCGTGTCCTTGGGGTAAGGCCATACCGAGTTGAACATCCGCGAGTTCCCGTATACTAACCAATTCACCAGCACACCGCGCACTGATCGTGCGAAAGCTGAAGGGACTCGAAGACTTCATCTCGTACACCTCCGTTCACTGGGAGATGCTCGAGAAGGGCTGGCGATTCGCCACATCCGAGGACAATGAGCCGGGTGAGCACGTCGAGGCAGACCCCATCCACAAGGGCTTCACGCACCTGCGCGACATCTATTTCGACGTGAACAGAGACTACGAGGGCCGCTTCACGGTCCCCACCCTCTACGACACCAAGCAGAACACCATCGTCAGCAACGAATCCAGCGAGATCATCCGCATGTTCTACACCGAGTTCGACCACTTGCTCCCGGAGAAGTACCAGAAAGTCGACCTCCTGCCCGAAGACTTGAAGCCCCAAATCGAGGAGACGAACGAGTGGACTTACAACGACATCAACAACGGTGTCTACAAGTCCGGTTTTGCCACGTGAGTTCTCGCTGCCTTCCCGGTCCAATAGATCAATAGCCCTCGCCATCCTTCCGCACACACACACACCACACGGAGCTAACCCAACCATTCTCACAGCACCCAAGAAGCCTACGAAAAAGCCGTTAAAACCCTCTTCACCTCCCTCGACCGCGCAGAAGCCGACCTCGCCAAATCAAGCGGGCCCTTCTACTTCGGCGACCGCCTGACCGAGCAAGACGTGCGCCTGTACACGACCATCATCCGCTTCGACGCAGTCTACGTCCAGCACTTCAAGTGCAACATCCGCGACATCCGCAGCGGATACCCCAACCTCCACAAGTGAGTACCTAGTAGTAATGCCGTGTAACTTCGGAATTCGACCAGAGAACTGACAAATGTTTCCCTAGGTGGATGCGCAACCTTTACTGGAACCACGAAGCCTTCGGCAGCACGACCGAGTTCACGCACATCAAGAAGCACTACACCAAGAGCCACGCGCAGATCAACCCGTTCGCCATCACGCCCGTGGGACCCGTGCCTGACGTCTTGCCGCTGGACGAGGAAGTGCCGGCGGTGAAAGCGGTGATGAAGTAGGAAAACAAATCGACCCGTCATGTGCTAGGTAGTCAGCTAGGCTCGGTTACGTGCGATGTGAGCACTATATGACCAAGTAGACTTTGCAAATGGAAATGAATCTAATCACCCAAAGATGAATGCTTTGTGAGACCGGAATATTGGGTTACAGATAAGACCTATTATTGTGTTTACAGTGTTTTTTATGTACCAGCTCGTTCAAGCTTCGAAAGCGCTCGCGGAAAAGACAAAAGACAAGGGGGTATGTGGACGATCTAATCGGAGGAAAAGGAGGAAGAACACGAATGTGTCCATCCCAAAGAAAAATCAGGCAAACATGCTTTTTACTATCGCTCCCGGAAGGGGGAAAGATAGCAAAAGAAAGGAAGAAGAAACACGGTCAGACGCAAGGCCACACTTTCAAGCCTCGAGACTTCTAATAAATGGAAGAAAAAAAAAACGCCTGCTGCTTTACGTCTCTTTCTTCTCTCGCGTTACGTGTCGTGTAATTCGCCCTTGAAACCCCATCGGAGAGAGAGTCGAAGGACAAGCTCTTCCCGACGGGGAAAAATCAGGCAAGAAGCTCAACCCTCAACTAGAAGCAGTTGAGCGCGCCCTTTTTCTTCTTCTTGCCAGCGTTCAGCTCCCTCATCCTCTCTTCCAGCGCCTGTCTGGCCCGCTCGGCGCGGACACGCATCTCGCGCTCTTCCTCGACGGCCTGCAGGCTCACGCGCGAGTTGCTGCGCTCCTTGCGCAAGCTGACGAGCTCGTCTTCCAAGCCCTGGCACTTGCGCTTCCAGTTGTCCATGTCGGTCTTGGTGCGGTTGGCCGACGTTTCGAGGTCGACGAGGGCTTCTTCGAGGGTGGCGGTCAGCTGCTTCTCGGCGAAGAGGTGCTTTTCGATCGTGCGGATGCGGGCTTCCTGTTCTTCGATCATTTGGGTCATTCCGGCGCTGGCGCCGGCACCGTCCTTGGAGGTGTGGCGAGAGGCAGGAGGCGAGGCGCTGCCTTGGATCGGTGAGGTGGCGCGGTCGGACCCTGGCAGGGCCGGGAGAGGAATGGAAGGTGGCGGTGTCGGGAGGGCTGTAGTGGGAGCGTTTGCAGACTTGCGGGCTGCAGACTGCTGTGATGCGGATCGACCGAGGGCGATGGCGGCTGCTTCGGGCGATAGAGATTCCCGGTTGTTGTACCCGATCGAGCCGCGGTCGGAAACCATGGAGTTTCGTGAGACTTGCTGCTGTTGAAATTGTTAGCATCAATCAGTAATTTGGCGTTTTGAAGTGCAAGCTTACCTCTAGCATGGAATTCCTCGCCTTGAGGTCCTCGAGCTCCTTTTCGATCTCCTGTCTTGCCTGCACGGTTGCAGTCTCCATCCTGCTCAAGCGGTTGGTAGCCGCTTGGTGCGAGTCGAAGTTGCTGTTGAGCTGCTCCTCTAGCTCCTCCACCAGCCTCGAGCTCTTCTTCTCTCTCTTGGTCACCATATCAAGACTCTTCTGGGCTTCTTCAAGCTGCTCGTTTGCAGCATTGAATTTGCCTTGGAGTTCTGCAGCCTTCAGCTGTGAAGTCTGCAGCTCTTCTTGCAAGAGCTTGAGCTCGTTTGTCGCCTTTGTGTGGCGAGTGTGCAATTCCTTGCCTTCATCAACCAATCCTTCGATCTGGGAACGCAGGGTTGTCGAATCGGTCGGCGATCCTAGAGCAGCTGCCGCTGCCGCAAGCAAGTCAGTGTGCTCGGCTTGAACCTTGGTGAGTTCGGCTTGCATCACGCTAACGGAGCTGTTGTGCTTGCTCTCAGATGCAGCAACATGATCCTTGGCTTCCTTCTCTGCGGCCTCCACCTTAGCCTTGAGCTCCTCGATCTCTCTGGAATGTGAGGTTTGGAGATTTTCAAGACTTTCTTGGTGGAGGGCGATAGCGCCCTGGTGTACTTGCAATTGGTTCTCAAGATTGGACACAAGGTCCCGATGTGTTTGGAGTTCCTTCTGTGTCAGGAGGTTTGACTGGGACTCTTCATCAACTTGTGCAAGTATCTTAGCGTATGACTGCTCAAGTTGCTCGAGTTTTGTGACGTGGCTATGGGCCGTTGTCTTGTAATCGTCAACTTCCCTCTGAAGCGCGTCGACGACATCTTTGTGCTTTGTGCGCTCGTCTTCAGACATGGGAACACTTTCCGTGATTCCCAGGCCATTGGGAGCGGATGATTGTTGTTCGGCTTTGCGGAGGGATTCCTGCAGCTCAGAGATCGTGGACAGCAGATTGTTCTCGGAAACCTTCATGCTCTCCATCGCACTGTTGTGCTTGGTCTCCCAGGCGGCAATCTCGGCTTGCAGATGCTGGACATCACCATCGACATCTTGATGGTGCACGATCGATCGAGATGCACCCGCCTCGGCTTGTGAGAGTTCGTTCGCTGGGGTAAGAGGGAAGTCGCCAGGAACATGGTCGGCCGTGGGCGTTGGCAATTGATCAGCGAATGAATTACTGTTCTCTCGGTGCTGCTCCAGACTGTGCTTGAGCGACTCGATCTGATCTTGGAACTCCTTCTCCCTGGCGGAGTTCTGCTCGTGCAGATTCCGGATCTGTTGCTCGCTTTCCATGAGCTGATCACGCATCTGTCCTACGACGGAGAAGTCAACTGTGCCGCTGTTGGCCTTCAAACTTGAGCGCTCTCTGGTAAGTCCTGAGATGATGGCTTGCTTGCCCTCCATCTCCTTCTTGACCGTGGTGAGCTCTGCCTCCAAGCTCTGGACCCGCTCTGATCGAGCGTGAAGCTCGGTCACAACGAGACTGAGGTTCAACTCAAAGTTGTGTCTCGCCACAGAGTCATTCTCGAGATTATCAAGAGCGATGTTCTTTAGCGAAGCGCAGCTCTTCGATGCGCGATCAGAGCCCAGCAATTCTTCGGATTTGCGGCGAGGATTAAATTTGCCATAGCCGGGACTAGGCAGAGCTGGTGATGACGGCCTGGCGCTGGAAGGAGATGTGGACGGTGGGCGCATGGATGACACGCGGTGCAGCTCTACCTTCAAGTCTTCCAGGTGCAAGAGCGCAGATTGATGCTCCTCGGCCAACTCCTTGTAGTTCTGGGTCAACTCTCGAATGGAAGAATCCTTTTCGGCGTTGACTCGCCTCAACGTGCGGACGTCGGGCTTTTCTTGCGGCGGCTGTGGACGAACCGCCGCAGCATCGGCCTGTACGGCAATCTCGTCTTGCATGCCAAAACGCTCATCGCCATCAGAGGTTGTGCGTGGCGTTTGATCGCCGACGCTGGCAGTACTCACTTCCCCACGCGAGGACAACTCCTCCAGCAACGATCGCGAGGATGAAGGCTGCCCTCCACTTTGCTCTGCCTTGTCCTCGGCCTTCAACCCCGCGTCCGCTAAAAAAGATTCTGGTCGGCTCGATGTATTCGATGCTTCTTTCTCATATTCAAGCTTTGCGAGCGTCTCGAGCGCGGTCTGGTATTTTTGCTGCAGGTTGTCGTAGTCCGTCACCACAGTCTCGTGCTCTGAGCGAAGATCGAAAAGTTCTTGTGATAGGTTCTCAAGCTTATCCGCCATGTAGTCGTCCTGTGCCGGACTTCGTGGCGCTAACAAGACTGTGGGAGAGCCAGGAATGGCGCCCTGAACGGGAGCAGAAGGGAGTGCCGTAACGTCACCCGATCGAGGTGTCGTGGTTGAGTGGTTAGTGCCGGCGTCGCCGAAAACATCATCATCCCCTGAATAGTTGGACGAACTGCGTTTGAACTTGTTAGAGTCCTCCTGGTGACCGTTGACCTTCGGTAGTGCCTCGTCGTTGGTGGTCGCTTCGAGCGTGTCGCCGTTACGTTTGACACTGTCCAATTCGGAGAGCAAGTTGTCGAGACGTCCGATACTTCTCTGGCGCTCGATGACTTGTTCGAGGCGGTCGATGTCACGCTGCATGATTTCCTGGTCTTGCTCGGCTTCTGCAAGACGCTCTTCGAGTGTCGTAACATAGTCCTCTACGTTGCTGCTGTTTTCACGAACGCGCGTGAGTTCTTTGCGCAACTCGGAGATGACAGCAGCACTCTGCTCTTCGCCCGATGTGGAACCTTCCATTTTGGCCTCCAAGTCACGCAGATACGACTCGTTGTTTTGCTCGTTGTCAGCGGCCTTCTGGAGACGAGATTGAAGTTGCTGCTGGATAGTCTCAAGATAAGCAATATGTGTTTGCTTCTCGAGCAGCGTGCTCTCCGTGCTAGCAAGCGATCCACGTGTCGACGAAAGAGAAGTCTCCAGGCTTTGAATTGTCTTCTCGTATTCCAGAACAACCTGCTCAACAGCTTCGGCAAAGCTGTTGGAACGCTTCAGTCTCTCCATGGCACCGCCTCCTATGGCTTCGCGTAACAGTGGGGTATCTGCGTTCTCGTCGTCTCGCGCCTTTGAAATCTCGGATATCAGCTTTGCGTGGCGTTGGCTGAGAGCAGTGTAGTTCTCCTGCATGTCCATGAGCTGGGTTTGAAGCTCCTCTTGCAACCTATTAGGCCTCTCGCTGGCTCGGTTCCGCAAACTGCCTGCACGATCCAAGCCGTGTTCAGACTGGCCGATCTGGGCGCGGAGGTGCTGTACAGTGGCGCGCAGCTCGTCGATCGCCCGCTGTTTGTCCCCATCTTCATTGGTCTGTTGGATTTTAGGGGCCACTTGGATGGAACGTGCTCTTCGGGCATAATCGAGTGTGTTCAATGTTTCGTTCATGTGGAAATTGGCAGGTGTTACGCAGGCGATCATGAACGTGATGGCGTTTCCGCCCAATGAATCTTGGAGCAATCGCGTGAGTCGGGAATCGCGATATGAGATGTGGCCGCTCCCATGCTTGGATGAAAGCTGTGAGATGACCTTCCCCAGGCTTGCAAGACCGGCATTGATTGAGATGCCCTCCTTTGCGCGATCGCCGGTAGCGCCCGTGTTCTTCAGCCTTTCGCTACCAGCCAGATCGACAAAGTGTAGTTTGCTATCGGTCGTGACTACGTTCTCTGCGATGATGGAGCTCTCGGACGGTACCGACACATGTCTCTCTCTCCTCGGTGTCATTGGCGTCATCGGGCCTGAGTCGGTTTTCTTTTGCACTAGGTTCAAGCTGAAGACGGCGTGAGAGCGCGATGAGCGCGCGTTGATGGCTGTCGCATCAGTCTGGCGAATCGTGGAGCCGAAGTTGAGTGCTTCGAATATGTCTTCCGCAGAGTTGATGTCGCGTTGGGTGAGTCCGGTCAGCAAGATCCGACCCTTTGTGTCTTCTCGGATGGCGACAGTCGCGCGGTCGGCCGGATGCACGGATTCGTCTACCAGTAGGTCACGCAGCTGTTCGTTGTAGATTTCGACGTAGGTGGCCTTGAGCGTCCAGCCCTTGTCGGCCTGGCCAGCCTGCGCTAGAGGATTGGTGGAGTATCGTTTGGGCGTCCTCAGTCCGGACATTGCTCTCCCTGAGACAGCATTGAGCTTCTCGAACAAGGTCTGCGCTGCCCTTGGCACGATACCCATGTGCGTTGGATCGTCCTGCTCTTGCGGGCCCGAGGTACCCATTGTGTATGACTTTCCCGAGCCGGACTGGCCGTAGGCAAGAATGGAGACATTGTATCCCTGGACGAACGAGTTGACGCTGTCGCTGACGTAGCCCCAAATGTCCTGCTGGCTGGTGTCCTCCTCGAAGACGCGGTCAAAGATGAACTGTTTCTTTCCTTGCTGCGAGTTCACCACCAGGGTCGCATTCGACGGGACTTCGCACGTGCTGTCGCGGAATCGCTGTGGTATAAGGTCGTATCCAGGGTCTGTAGATTTGAGAGGTGGGCGTACTCGAACGACTGTGAGGGTGGCGGATTAGCATTGAAGGAGCGGAAAAACAACAAGGGATCGAGGATAGCACGTACCGACTTTCACCGCCGTCTTGCTTGAGTCTTCATCGCTGTGCCTGCTGGGGGTGGTGTGGCTCATGCGACTGCTGCTACGTTGGGCGCGCATCCTGTCGGCCGCATTTGCGGTCATGGAGCGTCGACGTTGGGCTGGTATAGGTGAATTGACGACGTCGGCTGAGGCCTCAGGGACGGTAGAGTCGTCCATGGAGCCGGCTGCGTCAAGCTGCATGCTGTCTGAAACCGCAGCAGTCGGGGATTCGCGCGAATGCGCAGGGCGCCTGGGGCGGGCCCGCTAAATCCCAGGCTGGCTGATAACCGAGATCAATGTCTTAGTGGTCGCGGGCTAGCGAGGCCGCTGCAGCAGTGGCAGGCGTGGGATGGATTGGCGGCGAGTAAGTGGTGTTGAAGAAGGCCGAGGGGTTAGGGGAAGACGGCGAGGCGAGCAGGTAGGTGTGAAGACGGATGTGCCGAGCGAATGGGCAGGACAATAATGAGGGACGGGTTGGAAGAAGGCGGTAGAAGACGTAGGTGGTACCTTAGGTACGGCCAGACAGACGAGATGCGCACACGAGTCGACAGCAGCCAGCCAAGTTAATAATAATGGCGCGGCTTCCCCGAACCATGCAGTGCGGACGCTGATACCAAGAGGCCGAAGAGAAGAAAGGGCTTTGCCTAGGTTGGTTGCTGGTGTGCTTGTTTGCACGTGGACGGCAGGGTTCAAGAGGTTAGGTAGGTTGGAAAGGACAAGGTTTAAGTGGACGATGAATGGTGAAACCAGCGAGCAAATGCAAGGCGGGAGACTCAGTACTGTGGCTGGAAGTAGTGCAAGTGAAGTGCAAGTGAAGTGAATTGATATTCGGCATCAGGCATCAGTCCAGCACACCCATCGCTCCTGTTAGTGAGGTCTAGTTAGCAGTCGAATGCACGATTTAGGTACGAGCCATCAGCAAACACTGTGGAGTACTTCTGCAGGAAGAAATGACAGGCGAGGATTTCTGCCCCTGAGCTTCAGAACCTCAAAGTAGTAAAGCCACAGCGGCAATTTCACGTGCATAGCCGAGAAGCAATTAGGTACCTTACAGGCTCACCTTCGTGTCTGCACACCAAACCATGTCGGCAATCATTTTGCCCTTGCCGAACATCTCACCTCAGCCTCGTCTCGATGCGCAGTCTGCTAATAATACAGGCTCTGCCTGCAGTGTTCGTCTGTAGACTGTACCACGACATGTACATACATTTGCGGTACATGTACGACAAGTGCCTAACACAACTCACAAACTCTGGAAGGCGGCAAGTGGATGCTCTGCTCAACAGAGTTTCTGCAGGTCTTCCTTAGCATCGATACGTACCGTATGGACGCCCGACCCATTCATCGGAGAATTGACAGCCGCCCACGAAGGTGTCTTCGCCCTTGCAGATGGACATCCTGTAAGGTCGGTACAGATGCTCTGGATACCTACGCCAACTCAAATCTGCCTCGCTGGCACAGCTGCTGTATGCGTGCCCAAGTCAAACCACCGTCCAGCTGGTCGGAAGTCGAGACCTTACGCCTCCAGCCCTCCACACGAATACAGACCCGCACAACGGCAAGTTCTCGGATTGTTGAATCGTCGCAGTCAATACACGCAAGCCATCCCAGGTCGGATCATCACTGGCTGCACTTGTATCGTGGAGTCCGTTACTACTACCTCTAAACTACCTGAGCTACTCCTCACTACCACCATTTCACAACGGTCGTCGATTGTGCGATCTTCCAGTAACGGCGGGCAATCCAATCTCCTGGGACGGAACAATCTTGTCCCTCTTCCCTGTTTTGCAACATCCACCTTCCGCGGGATGCCACGTGATCCTCTTTACGACGATATCGTATACCATGGCACATGCCCACTTTGACAAACTCCTCTGATGACCCCCAACTCGATCTTCATCATTTCCCGCCTTACTGGCAACCTCCGTGTGTCTACAGTACCACTGAAGCCTCAAAAATCAAGGCTCCACAGCCCAAGGCCTGCATGCATGCATTAGCACAGTAAGGATACAGCCCGCCACGGCCACTACTGCAGGCACACTCGCAACCTTCTTTTTCTCTATGTCCACAATCCCAAGGCTTGGCCTGGCCAGACCACCAACCAAACCCCTCCACGTCGAACCAGTGTATTATTGACGTTTCCTGCCAAACTATTGGCCCAGTTATGTATCCACGTGTGCATTCACCCTTTGAAGACAGTTTCCGAAATACCAGCCTGACGAAACTCGTCTCGCCGTATTGTTGATCTTACCACACTTTCGCCATGCGAAAGTTCCGACATCTCTCGTTACGACGGACGCTGGGAGCAGATGGCGAGCTGTCTTGGTCTACACCAAAACTCCTACATCATAAATTATTTGCGGCAAGTACGTGACAAGCGATCGCACCACGAATAGCTTTGCTTGTGCATGACCAGATGAACACAGAATTGTTCTTATTCCCACGATGGCACGATAAGAAGATGAGCAAGTGATATTGGTCTATGTGCTCGGGTTAGGGTTGGGGTTGACCATCAGGTCGACGGACTGTCGATTGAATGGAACAGTAGCCAAATTAGGCAATCTTTCTTACATGTAAAGTATGCCTAGCATGATACGATTGGTTCTTTATTACTAGAGTGGTCGTACTTACGGTCCAGGCTCAAGTTGATGATTTGTAACAGAAGATTGTTGATAACCGTTGGGTAATCCGTGAGACAGTACGTGAATGTCCATGTACCCATCCTCAATAACAAACGAGAACCCTTCTTCACCACAAACCTATGCTGTTTTATCTCATTCACGCAACGATGCCCGACTATGACAGCAAGATTACTACCTACTCAGCCACAAATCGATACACAGCAGGAACGGGAAGTGAAGGGCTATGCGCAGTAGTTGGATTCACACCGCTGGATCGATCAACGTGGACAATCTACTAGACTTGGTTTAATGACCGAACAAGATGCGCTGATGACCATTCAGAGGTCTCCCTCCTTTATCGTCACCACGAATTCCTTGTCGGTTCCTCCCCTCCCCTCCATGGCCTCTAGTCATCTATACATCACGATGCACTATCAGGATGACATCGACTTGTCGTATCAACAGATTGAAATACAAAGTATCACTCGTTCCTCAGACGACCAAAGGACGGAAAAGGCAAGACTCGGAGCAAGGAAGATTCTCAGCCATCCATGTCATCAGTTTCAGGGTATCATTCAAAACATTCTAGATAACGACACGAGACCGTATCCGATCCATCCCCAACTGCACAAAAAAAGACAGCATCCCACCATAACACTCGGAAAAAGAAAAAGAAGAGAGCAGGCATCTGTCGTTGCCAAGTGTGTGTACCAATCATATAAGTCTCTCCCGAACTCGAGTAACATCCATTCCATGTAATCATCACAATCGAAGCCCGTTCCTCAAAAAGAGGCTCGAAGCATCAATCGAACTCTGTGTGTGTCGCGTGACTTCCCTCTTCGTGGCATCAAAAACCCACACCAAGAAATTTACAAGAAGTATTCGCCAGCGCCCCGTCTGCCGGCCGGCACCGCGCGCCTGTGATCCGGCACCGCGCTGAAGATTTTGAAGTCGGGCTCCAAGTCTTCGCCGAGCGTCATGATGGATGCCACGTTGCCACAGCGGTAGCAGTAGTTGGGCGCCGACCAGACGGTGACGACTTCTTGCGATTGGAAGTGGTATTTGTAGCCTTCGTTGACCAGCTGATGGGCGCGGGCGATGAGTTGTAGGTTGTTGACGTGGTTGAACTGGGAGGTTGGAAGTCAGTATACGGATGGTGGGTGTGGTTACATCGTCTGCTGCATACCTCTGAGGAAACCTTTTCGCCAAAGAGCCAACCGGCGCCTCTGGGTGACACTGCCCATGTGTCGACGTCTTCGGGATCGGACCAGACCAGGTCACAGAAGGCTCCCTCGTGAGGGATCTCCTGCGCGCGGGCTACCACACGGATCTGGTCGAGCGTTCTAATTTCGGGGGAGAGGCCGCCGTGGACACAGAGCACTCTGCCATCAATGATGGCGGCCAAAGCGAGGAAGTCGAAAACCTGGCAGCATGACTTCCACACTGAAGCGTTGCCGTATTTTTGCTGACATTCCTCGTAAAAGCCGTAGACCTGGGTGATTTGACGTGACTCGTGGTTACCGCGCACGAGTGTGATTTTGTCGGGGAACCTGTTGTTCTGATCAGCCTAATAGCTCAAGCCGTATTCCATCTCCAGGGTCAACTCACTTCGCCTTGAGACACATGAGCAGCGTAAATGTCTCCAATGAAAAGTAGCCTCTATCAACAAAATCACCAAGGAACACAAAGTTCTGGTTGCCATTGGCGTGATCTCTTGCCGCCGTACTCTTACTCCTACTGGGTCCAGGGCTCCTGACTCCAACCCCACTGTCCTCACTATCTTCCTCGTCGTCGTCAGATTCGGCCTCCTCTTGTTGCAAGCTCCGACTCCTGACTCTGCCTCTCGGCGCTTCTTCCTCCCCTTCCCCTAATTCCGACCCAGCATTCGACGCGTCGCTCGTGTATGCCGAATCCTTCTGGAACCGTCTCTTCATCTTCCTCCTAACCTTGGGGTCGCTGATCTGGGTCGGTGGCTCGAGGTCCGCAGGGTTAATACTACTAACCCTGCCGGGGCTGAGTGGTTGTTTCGCCGCCTCGGTAGCAGCTTTCTCCTTCTCCTCTGCCTCGCCGGGCATGCCGCCCGCGACTCGGAACAGCTCGAGCAGGTCGTAGAACTGGCCGTGGATGTCGCCGCATACTGTAACGGGCGAAGATACTGGCTGGATGTTGCTCTCTTCCATCAGGCACTCTTTCACCGTCTCGCAGAGACGCTTCATGTCGGACTCGGGCAGGTAGCGGCAGAGCTTCGCTTGCGCGAGCCACTCGTCGGGTCCGGCATGGGAAGTGAGGACTGCAGGCCCGGGCTGAGGGACATCAGAGTCGCGGTCGCGGCCCATGATTGTGGATATGCGTGGGACGGTTGTAGATCAGGGCGGCGGTAATGTGAGGTCACACGAGTGCGGTTGGATGCGGCTGTCGCTGGCTGGGGCGCTCTATTCGAGGTCGGTGTTTGCTGAGAAGATGGGCTCGGGCGTTGGATAGAATGTGAGTATTTCGACTGGAGCAACTGTTGGAGTTCGAAGGTCGCAGGGTAGGTATCATAAGGTAAGGTCATCAGCTGCTGATGTCGCGCCGAGGACCCTCTCGCGGGCAAGTTCCGCCACGAAACACATCAGTGGATCTACGAGTGCTATAGAGGACCGTGAAAATCAACGTATGAGAGCATGCAATACGTAATGCATGTTATATATTCACACTAGATATACAAGGTCTCGTTCATCGCTGGCCATTCAGACCCCAACGTCTCGTTTCAACATGTCAAGGATGCTGTTCGCATCCAACGGCTTCTCTTCTTCTCGTGAAGCCGTCAACGCGCCACCCGTGCTCTCGTTTGTCCTCCGCAGCAAACCATCGACCTCCACTTCCTCCGCCTTCTGCATTTTGTTGTATCGCTCTTCAAGCATGAACCCAGCGGGTAACGCATCGGGTGCGTTGGGTAGGACATAGACGGTAGGGAACTCCAGTACTGTCTGACCTTTTAGACAATCGGTCAACCTCCCAGACGAATCGATCGGTATCAGAACGTTCGACTTGGACGCTGTGAACGGTTTGAGTAGGTAAAAGTATTCCGATGTGGCCGGTGTCTCGTCTTCGAGGCTTTTCTCCAGTTGCTCTGTTTTGTTTTCGACGGCGTTCGATGGATCGCATGCAAGCTCTCCGGCAGGCTCGTCTGATGGCAGACCTCCTGGCTTTTGAGATACAAGTTCAGTAGTCCTGTGGTCCGCGATTGTCGAAGAGTGATCGATAGACTCGGGTTCAGCCCGTGATGGTAGTGTGCTGGCATCTTCACTAGTTTGCTGCTCACCTGCCTGCACGCTGGACTTTTGCGGCACACTCTGCTTCTCGGTCTCGCGCTTCCTCTTCTTGCCCTTCTCGGCGTTCAGTCGCTTCGCCGACACCTCAATCCAGAGATCGTTGATCTGCCGTCCCTCGGAACACTCATCATCGATACTTTTCTTTCCATCCATGTCAACCCATTCCACGGTCCACATCACGTTACCTTTGTGCGTGACCCTGGTGAGGTTGGCCTTTTGCCGACTCATACCAGTCGGTGCTTTTTCGACCATGATGTTGTTTTCAGAGAGATAATTTTGCAGTGCGCTGCCAGGGATCCATGATTTGGAGACTTTCTTGTTGCTGGCAGCACCTCTTTCGCCACCACGTCTTGAGTCGCTGGTCGCGATGCCTCTCTCGCGAACTTCCTTCCCTGTGGAATCTACATGTCGCTCGACAGATTTGAGATAGTTGTAGTCTCGATCAATACCGGAAGGCGTCGCCCACTCGGATCGTTTGAGGTATGCGGCCGGATCACGCTGACCGTTGCACGACGCACGTTGCTGGTGGCGTTTGTAGCAAGATAAAGAGCAGGTCTGTGTCTTGCACCGAGGACAGCGGTACTTTGGCTTTTCGGTGTAGCTAGAGGAAGTCAGTATTGCAACGAAAGTAAAGACGTTAGAGGAACACGTGATTCGACCGTGGGTCGAACTGCCGAAAATGTCAATGTGAAGAAAGGAAGAAAACGCACCAGATGCTACACAATTCCGCAAGGGACTGCGGCTGGTCGCTCATGATGACGGTGGCGATTTGCTTAGGGTTGCGCAAACGCCGCGATGGTGGATTACCGACAGCGATGTTGAGATGTTGAGATGGAGCCGACGGACATGTTCAAGCATGCATGTGCAAAGACTAGGAGTGGCAACTGGTGAAGTCGGAAGTATAGCCTTCCGAAATTCCAGCAAAGTCTCCGCCTATGCCAAAGTTTGTCGAACGGACAATCTCACTGGCACCAGCATGTTCATAGCGTACTAGGCCCAAGGGCCTGTTGATACTACCGCCTGCGAAAGCCCGATCCAGTAAAACTATAATATCCAAAGATCACTCTTTCACTGGTACAAGGGTGACTTGAATATGAGGAAGTTGCTGATACCACTATGAATCGACAAACTTTAGCATGGACTGAGGGCTGAAAGTCTCAAAGGTCGCGGGAGAGGTTGCGATTGGCGACGAGCCAGTCGCGCGCGTCAACTGGATGTCGATGCAGCCGGGCGAATTGAAAAGGGCAGCGAGCATCTTGAAGGGTGCTAACCTTGAAGTTCGCCATCCGCTCACAGCATCTTCCCTGCACGGCTTGAAGATCATAGGGTCATTGGTTTGAACTCTCTACCACGTCTCTACCACGGGTTCGCGACTGGTCTAAAGAGGGGAGCCGAGATCTTTTGAAACGACGGGAGACTATCAAACGCCACTACTGGCGCCATGCGCGTGGGAGCGGAGAGGCTAGGTGCGCAGCTTACGAACAATTCGGACAATACGGACATGCATTGTTGCGATTGCGATTGCGCGACACAGTCATGCTGCATGCGCAAGCATCGGGGCATATGGGATGAGCGATCTGTGAGACAGCAGGAAGCGAGCGAGGCGCTGTGCTGACACGACAAGCGAGGCCGTTTGCGCGAAGAACGAACAGAGAGAGAGGTGGGTGGAACATGACTTGCCATCTCTGTGTTACCGCATATCACCATGTACCGAGGGCTGGGTGACTCTGCTGAATACCAGGTTGATCAACGGTGTTGTACGCTTTTTGAAGCCAAAGGATATTGAGGTGAAAATAGTCACTACTGTACCTCCATGGTGAAGGATAGTCAGGAGTTGTATGGGGAGACAAAAAAAACCTAGGTGATATAGGTATATCACCGTCTTCTCTATAGACAGGCAGACTCAGTTGGTGATGAAAGCCCTCGACGACCATGGTAGGCAACATGTATTGCCCTCGTCTACTTATATGCCAGCCGTATATCTGTGAAACACAAACGAGCTGTCTATGTTAGCAGACGCATGGATGTGGTTGATTCCTGCTGTTCCTCGAGCCCCTTTCGACAATAATCCTGCTACCGTCCGCTACGATAAACCCTATGCAAAATGGCTTGCTAGTGCATGTTCTGCACGTTTCCCCGTGCATATATCGGTCTGTGCCCGTAGACCAGCCCGGCAGGAACTCATGCCATCTCGCCCACTGAGATACTGTAAATGATAGAGTTCTACATCGACGAGACAAGACTGGCTTCCCTTGACTTGACCTCCCCCCACCGGCGAAAGGCTGCCTACGATCGTAAAACGCGCTATCGGGAGGCGTTCTCGATTCTTCGGATGCGCGGCCGTCCTGGTGCTGCGTTTACTGCATCCTCCATTGGCCTTGCTGATCGTCAATGTCACTCGCCGCTAGGCCTGCAGCCGTGCATTCAATAATCAACCCGCAGGGGTTAAACCTCGCCCGGCGCGCTCTGTCCGCCCGTTGCACTCAAGACTCCCTCCCGGAACCGGACTAAGAGGCAGGTATCTGCTGGAGCGTGCTGCGTCGTCTTGTCTGCCGCCCGTCCTCGACCTCTCCTCGCTTCCTCTCGACCACCAGTGGGCGCTCGAGCTGCTGTTGTTACCCGCGTGCTGCTGTGCTCGCGAACAAACGCAACAACCTACTGTACTCCTACTTTCCGGACGCTGGACTCGTCCATCCTGCAGCCTCTCCTCGACCACTGGAGCACCTAGCACCGTCCTCTTTCGCAGCCTCACAGACAGAGGCCATACATCAGCTACAGTACCCGTCGAAACAAGGCAAATTTTATACCTAATCAATACCTACATACACACGACCGTCCCGTCATGGCGCCTTCCTTCACTTCTAGGCCTCATTCCAGCGCCTCTCGCCCAGTCAGTCGCGACCAGGACGACCTCGTAATTCCCAACCGGACATCCTCACTACATTCCCGCATTGCGCAGCCCACCGGACAGATGACCCAACCCAAGGTCAACCAGCGCGCTCCCAAGACTCTCACCCATGCGTACATGGTTTGCGGTGTTGGCCGCGAGCCCTCTCAATGGGCACGAGCACCCACCCCGCCCCAAGGAAAGATTGGCCACATGAAGGGTGCAGTCGGCCAATTCTGGCTGCCTGAGATCCTTGGAAGCAGTCCCAGGCTGGAACAGGACAATGAGATCGCAAGGTCATTGCACGCAGCGATGAGGGTATGTCTCGCACTTCGACTATCATCCTTGTGTGCTTTACTGACGTCAATAGGCATGCTTCCCTCATGATGTTGAAATCTGTACCGGAGCTAGCCAGCCTCACTGTGTCCACCACGCCTTTGTCCTACAGCAAGACTCCTCGCACACACTGTACGGTATCGCTCTTCGCGTTTGGTCCCGTGCTGACGACAAGCGCGCGGAGACCATTCGTGATCTTCGCAAGCGTACTGAACCGGACTACTTCGACACTCCCGGCGAGACCTACTGGATCCCGTACTGCTTGAGCTTCCTTTCTCGCTACCCGCTGTACAATCTCCTCGGCGACTACCTGCGCGGAATGTGGATCCACTGGAACAAGGCTACTAATCTTTTCCACGCCGAGGAGGTCTCTCGCATTCTCAGCTTCCCTGCACCGAGACTCAACGATCTGGTGCGCATCGACATGAAGGACTACGCCCTGTGCTATCAGTTCCCCTCTTCGCCAACTGGCTTCCAAAACTTCGCCATGTGGCCACTCTTCTGCTGCTTGAGCATTCCAAACATCGTCGGTGTCCTCGAGGCTGCTGTCTCGCCGACTCGCCGCATTATCTTCATTTCTCACTACCCGGCTATGCTCACCGTGGCCGCTGAAACCATTCGCTACATGGTTCGCGTCTACGAATGGAGTGGACTCTACGTTCCTGTCGTCCACGCCCGTCACGCCAAGGATCTGGTACAGGAGCCCGGCCCTTACATTCTGGGTGTTACCGCAGAGTGCCGCACCCTGTTCACTGCACCGCCAGATGCACTGGTTGTTGACTTGGATCGCAACTTCGTGCTGACCTCGAACCCGCCCAACGCATGGTCTGCTAGGCAGAGATCCAAGCTCGTCAACCGCATGACCGAGTCGCTCAGCGGAACTGTGTCGCCTTCCGGTGTCCCTCAGCATCTTCGCTCTGCTTATGGTGGTGGAAAGCTGATCCCGGCTGGTCAGATTATTGTCATGCGCGGTGAAGTTGAAAGCGTTCAAGATCCGGGTTGGTGGAACCAGGATGATGTGATGAAAGTCATGGACCATGCATGCGAGAAGCTGGTGAGTGCAATGCATTGTCTTCTCTTCTTGGAACGACTACTGACAACTCGCAGGGTAAAAACACCGGTATCAAGGCGGTCTTCGGTGGCTCCCAAAAGAAGCCGTTGATGACCAAAGTTTCCATGCGCCACCTCAACGAGATCGTGCGTGAGCGTAACCAATACTCCCGTGATGCCCAGGAGGCTTGGCAAGATTTCATCAACCTCAAGGGCCGTATGGATGGCGAGCTCACAAAGGTCACTAAGCGCAACAACTTCTTGGTGGACGAATTGGAAAGCTGGAAACAACAATTCCTCAAGTTCCAAGCATTCGCCGAGCAGCTCACGAAGGAAACCAACGAACTCAAGGTTAAGATCGAGAACCACAAGCGCGAGAACCGTCGTCTGGGCTCTCAGATTGACCAAGAGAAGGAGACTGTTGCCAGGCTTACTGTTCGCCTTGCTGGCACCGAGAAGCAGAGAGACGATTCCCTTGAGGCCCTCGTCTTGCAACAAGAGATTGCAGAGGAGCTCGAACGCGAGCGCAAGCGCAACAAGAAAGATCTCTCGGCCCTGCAACACACAAACACCACACTTCTCAGGCAGCGAGACGAAGCGCAACGAGTTGTTCTCCACCTCAGAGCTCTGATCGATGGTCAAGCCCACCACATGCAGCACATCGTCAAATCCATTGGTGACTCTCCCGATGGCCTTGCCGCAGAACTTGGACTTGATCAAGCCCAGGACGAGCAAGGCGAGGGTCTTCTTAGCTCAAGAACATCTTCTCGCAGCAGCACCCGCCAGTCAACTCGCGGTGACGAAGACATTTCCCGCGACATGGAGTCTCGCCAATCCATCTCGCGCAAGAGCAAGCGCTTCTCTACGCTCAGCATGAACGATGTCAGCGACCGAAACCTTCGTGACAAGACTGACTCCATCGCGTACATCATACGCAACATCTCCGAACAGTGCGCAGCGGCTGTCGAGGGTCTCGACCTGGCCCGTCGTGCTGACAGTGTGAGCACTGACAACGATGACAACCGCTCAGACAACGGCAAGAGATACGGCAAGAGGCGCCTTCACCGGGCTTCATCGGCCGAGCATGAGCCCGCGGAGGGTACCAGCACCCACTCTGGTTCGGAATATGGCGATGCCCAAAGCGAAGCTACAAGCTACCTCCATCCTCACCGTCTCTCCAGCATCCCTCCGACACCTGATCTCGAGCACAACCGCAGCTCTACAAGCATGAGCCTTGGCAGCGAGAGCACCGCCGCTACTCCCCAGCGACAAAGCATCAACAGCCAGTACAAGACTATTCACGAGGACATTCCTGAGGTTCCCACGCGCATCGTCGATCACGAGGGCGCCAGCGAACTTGGTGCGGAGATGGTCGAGGAGCCAGTCTCCAAGTACGGTCCCAGCGGCTACACACGTGGACGTCAACCAGCAGCTTCATAGGTTGCCGAGTTTGACACTACCTTTTTCACCCTTTGCGTTTTCGCCTGTCCCAGATGTTTGTCTGGCAGGCTTTGCTATTTTCAAGAAACGAGATACCTGACGCGTGGCGCTTATGTTGGAGCAGACAAGCATGGATTTGTCCCGATTTTCTTTTGTCATTTCATTTGCTTTCTACGACGGAATAGTCGACTTTGAACCGTTGACGTTTGGCAGAATCGCCATTATGTTTCTTAAAATTACACACTTTTTGTTAGTATTCTGCACTTCCTTTCATAATCTCATCCACTAGTACCTCTGGTCTCGCTGAACGCCTGTAAATTCAGATTCGATGCGAGCGAGCATGCCTGAGCGGGCTTGGGGGTCTCTCTGTTGAGGTACCTATCTCTTTGCATGTGACTATCATTCCAATTACCCTACCTAGGTATTGTCTCTCTTGTTTCACATGCTTTCGCAGTAGGACTCCGCTTGGCAGGATCCCGGCTGCGCTGCGTGTTCAACGCACCTGCCCTTTGCTTCTTCAGTCTAATGTAACCTCACCTCCGATCACCACACCATGAAACACAACCACCACCCTATGCGCATCGATCTGGACCTTCTTCACGCTGTAGCCCGCTTCTTTCTACACCCGACCGGCAGTCGTGCGCGCCAGACATGGACTTCCAGTTACGCTGCAACCACCTTCGCTGCCGCGGAAAACTCAAGGAAAAGGCCGTCGTCACTACTTGCAGCCACATCTTCTGCCTCGCATGCTCAGACTCTTCCTCCCTAGGCGCGGGCGATAGTGCTGACAGGTCTTGCCCGGCATGCGGCACAATGCTTGACAAGCCGTTCGACGTGACTGTGGCAATCCTCAGACCCACAGACGACTACAAGATGAGCATCCTGAGCGGTCTAAACCCGACTATCATCATGGAGTGTGCAAACAGCGGCATGGCGTTCTGGGCGTACCAAAGCTCCCAGGAAATCTACTACCAGGAACACGCAAACAAGAGCCTGAAGCAGCAACTGGACGTCAAGAATCAGGAGCTGAGCGGAGTGAAGAGCAGTGCGCAGAATGAAATCAGCAAGCTCGAGGACTCACTACAGCACGCCTCAGACAAGATGGGCAAGCTCAGTCGCACGCTCGCGGAGCTCGAAGAAGGTCGCAAGTCGTTGGAGAGAGATCGCAACAAGTTTAGGACCTCATACGAGAAGCTCAAGCAGAAAGCCCTGGTGCCCGGCATCGAAAGCGCGGCTGAGGAGAACGCCGCTTTTGCGGCGCAAGGTGGCGACTACGGAGGCATGTTCCAGCCGCGTAGTCGGACTGGAAGTGATGGTAGCGGTGGCAGAGATCCAAGAACCGATTACTTTGCAGTCCCGAACGGCAATTCTCGCAACATCCCGCAGAGCGCGAGTAAGTTTGCATGAGACATCACCATTCTAATTATGAGTATCACTGACACTGATGCTGCGCAGGGCGTCCACATGTACAGCTGGATCCATCCACCCATCGCCAGCAGCCGCACTCAGCATATGGCAATCGCGGATCCCATATGCCTCCGAACTATCTGCCCATGGCAAACACTCACCAGGGGACTCCATTCCGTCAGCCGTTGGGTAACAGAGACCATCACACAGAGCAGCAGACATTCTCATCGCAAGGTGGAGGTGTGTATGGTATGAGTGGCATCAAGGTCGGAAGACAGCCCAGTGGCTTCGTTGGCGGCCGCAACGGAATGAACAGCGGGCGGCCTGTTGTTGGCATGGGCTTCCGTTGAAGCATGGCAATGCCCAAGAGTAGGTATGCTGAGGTCTCTCCGCCTTGTTGTTCGTCGTTCTGTCTACAAGCGATCGTCGAGACATGTAGACGTTCCATCAAAGATTTTAAGAAAGATCATACAACATTTGCACATTTATTGCATACCGGGGTTTCTCAAGGATAATCATTCGATTCATGCGCACGAGATGGACTACGTAGTGGAGTTTATTTGTAATCATGATCCGTGTCTGCGACTTATGTGTTTTGTACAGAAAGCTGCCCGGCCCAACCGCCAAGATGCTTGCCCAATGTCACAACTTCCATCCTCTCCATCTCCCTCACCTTCATGCTGTATGTTATACTTCATTTTTACGAGCTGTGCGAATCTTCCAAGTGTGGCAGTCTGATTGTAGTTCTTGCATCTTTTTGACTCCGATGATGAATTCTCTCAGCCCGGTTGCGTAAGTCTTGAGATCGTTCCTTCCTACTTTGCTTTGGTGGGCAGTGGGCGTTTTCTCACATGGAAAGAGCACGACGATATACTCAGCCTTCTTCCATCTCGCCCGTTCATCTCATTTCACTCCATCATCACCCTCCCCTCACCCATCACCTTATCGCCGCCTCGCATTCATTCACTGCCTCGCCGACCCCACGGGCAGAAATTCTTGCACGCCACTCCTCTCTTATCAATATACCACGTTCACTTCTGCCACCACCCACCGCCGGAGACTTCACTCACCCATCAACCCGCTACAAAGCCGAAAAGTCTATCGGTTCTGTCCCCTCGACAACGATACCTCCGGCATCAGTAGCTCTTCCATCGACTATCGTACAACTCGGACGTCTAAACAGTTGGACACAAGAGGAGCACGGAGCGCACGAAGACAAGAGATTGGCCTTGTGAACATTCAAAGTGGTATTGGCTTGTGCTCGTTGAATTTCAATTGCGCCTCAATCAGCTTCAGTGGCGAGACACCTGACAGCAACCCGCTCCTCACTCGTGGTTCTTTTACCTAAGGCCATCCCGACCCGTCAGCTCCCGCCGTCAGTATTCAGCCAGTAGCAAACCACTTCCTCGGATCGACGAATATCTAGCCTCCAGTACGCGCTCACCTTCTGCTATTCAGAATAGTGGTTGCGAAAGCACGACCGGAGCGCTTCAGCACCTCTTTTGCATCCAGCTGTGGCACGTCTCGCGTTGCGCCTATCCCAACGGTCATGTTCGCTGGTTCCAGTAAAAGAGGGCGAAAGTACGGCGATGTCGCCTGTATCTTCGTCCATGCCGGCGCCGGATACCATAGCACTGCCAACGAGATGATGCATCTCACGGCCTGCAACGAGTGAGCCAAGCATGAACGTCTACGAGTCCCTTTGCTAACGATTCTCAGCGCTGCGAGGCTCGCCATGAACGTCCTGAAGACCGGAGGATCTGCCGTCGATGCTGTAGAGATCGCCATCAAATGCCTCGAGGATCGTGAAATCACCAACGCGGGCTATGGCAGCAATATCGCCATGGACGGCGTCGTCGAGTGCGATGCGGTTGTTGTGGATCACAACGGACGTAGCGGTGGCGCTGGAGCCGTTGCTCGTGAGTCTCAAGCATCTCTGCCTTTGTGTGTACAACCAATTGACATTGCCCAGAAATAAAAAACCCCATCTCTCTCGCTAGACTTCTCCTGGATCACTCAGCCACACAGCTTTCACTGCGTCGCGTGCCACCTAACTTGCTCGTTGGTCAAGGAGCCACCGATTTTGCTCTCGAGCATGGTATGCCACTCGCGCGTTACGACTCGCTCATCTCGCCTGGCGCTCTTGAACGCTGGAGACGCTGGAGCCATGATCTCAAGATCGCCGAGCGCAAAGAGCGTGAGGCGGACGCAGCACGCTATGGGGTATCACCGCCGCTACGAGAGCCAGAGCAAAACTCTCATCACGTGAGAGCAGCACAAGAAGATCAACGAAAGAAGCACACATCTGGATGTTCTGAGGCGCTCGTCAATGACGCGCAGCCCGCCACGCCACCGGCTTCTGATGACCGGGAGCTTTTCTTCCAATCTTCCTCACCCTCGCGAGCTAGCTCTTCTGTTTCCATTCCACAGTTCGATGCCGACGTTGAACAAGGTTTCATCGACCCAGACGGTCCTCCTGGTCCACTGACTCAGCCTTTCCAAGGCTCATCCAAGGACGGTACCCATACTTCTGGAGAGACGAGAGTGTTCGGTAAGATCAAATCTTACAGCAACAAGGATGGAAGCTACTCGCACCCTGGAGAAGACGAGCTGGAAGTCAAGAGTGACGACGCATTGTTTGAGAGGATTTCGGACAATTCGAATTTGACTCAACCGCGGTCTCGTGTGTGGAACGATGGCCAGACAGGCGTGGATCAAATTGATGGCGACGTATTACATGCTGGCCCGACACCTACCAGTCATCTGCCTGCCATGTCTGATGACCACCATAGCGCACAAGCTAGTTCGAAGAGCAGACCGACCCAGAGCGACCAAAACACGCCTGTTTCGCCGACCCCGGCTCCAGACTCGATCACCGATACGGTTGGCGCTATTGCCATTGATATCTACGGCAACATCGCCTGTGGCGCTTCGTCTGGTGGGATTGGCATGAAGCATCGTGGTCGTGTTGGGCCCGCTGCACTCGTGGGTATCGGTGCTTCTGTGATTCCTGCCGACCCCGATGATCCAGACCGTACGACAGTTGCGACAGTCACAAGTGGCACTGGCGAGCATATGGGAACCACCATGGCCGCATCCGTCTGCTCAAACCGCATCTTCTTCTCGCAACGCCGCACACCTGGCGGTGGAACAGAGCAAGTCGACGAAGACACGGCGCTCAAGGCTTTCATCGAGCGAGACTTCATGAACCACCCATCGGTCCGCAACAGTCAGTCCATGGGCGCCATTGGTATGCTTACAGTCAAGCGCACAGCCGAGGGTACTTGGTTGTACTTTGGACACAACACGGACTCTTTCGCCATCGCCAGTATGAGCTCGAACGACACCAAGCCGTCGTGCACCATGAGCAGAAGCAGCAAAAGTGGCAACATTGCCCAGGGCGGAAAGGGGATCAGGTTCCGGAGGAGCAAATGAGCTCCATTGCCCTAGTGTGGGTCGAGACGGGTTTTCCCTTTTCACCTTTGACTATCCTGTTTTACCGACTTTGGAGAGAGACGAGGGTGCAAGCAATACGTGTACTAATACCTGAGAGCATGGCCTGGTAAGTGGACTGGGATTTCCGGTCCTTTTCCTTTTGTTTGCTTGAACCGATTGCATGAGATACCTACCTAGCATTAGATAGCCCAGTTTAGCTTAACCTAGCAGATCAAGAGTCATGATTTTCGAAGTTCGTGTTCGCGAGAAGTCAACACAGGCAGAATTGAGTCCAAATCCAATGCAATGCATTCAAGGCTACATGTGTGCGCGGATGAGATAGCAACACCGACGTGAACCGACCAAACGCCTCGCTAAAAATGATAACAAACCGACCAACGACCCACGATCATGCTCCCTTATGCAGGCGCAGGCGTGCCACCCGCACTCCCCGGCGTCTCGACACCATTCGCCTCCGTCGCCGCCCTCTTTCTCTTCTTCTTCTTCCGCGGCACGACCGCCGGTTTCCGCCCATAGCTCGCCAGCGCCAAATGGCTCCCGCAAGTCAGACAAGTCCCATCCGGCACGGGCTCGCAGAAGATTGACAAGCAGATGCTGCACACGAACCCCAGGTCCACAATCCGCCGGTGGCAGAAACACGCCGCGCGGAAATCCACCCCGCCTCCTCCGCTCGCTTGCGCAGGCAGGATCAGGTTCTGCCGCGCGGTTGGGTCGGGCAGGAAGCCGAGCATGAGAGTCTGCAGCAGCCCGGCGTGTGAGGTTGGGGTTGTGCGCGCGAGATGGATCCCGCCTGTGGCGTCGGCGGCTTGTTGCAGGAAGGTGCTGGCCGAGGCGAGGGTGAGGACGTCGATGGGGATTCCGAGGCGTTGCGCGGCGAAGATGGCGTTCATGGTTGGGATGTACTGGGCGCTGTTGTCCGGGCTGGCGCTGAGGATTAGGATCCGCGAGGTGAGCGAGGGGGGCGCGGCGCCGGAGCGGGCGTCGGAGGTGTTGCTGTTTGGGTCCGAGTAGTTGAAGCCGGTTGTTTGGGCGCTTTGGGTGGAGGTCGGGCCGCTGGTGGCGAGTTTGGAGGTGTGTGAGAGGGCGAGCGTGAGGGCGCCGGCGGTCATGGTCGTGGGGGTTGAGGTCAGGTTGGAAGGCGTGGTTGTTGCGAGCAGGGCTTGGAGGTTGGTGGTTATGGCACGCTCGACTGCGGCGAAGGGCCGGTATTTGTTGGCGTCGTCTGAAGGTTGTTGGACTGGACCGCCGTTGGCCATTTCTGTGTCGCCACCAGAGGGGTGAGCTGGTTTGGACGGCGTTGGGTAGAGCCATTCTGCTCGCTCGACGTGGCTTGCTAGAACGGCGACCTGGTTGGCTGGGTTGATTGCCAGGTGGGCATTGAGGAATACTAGTAGGCTGGCAAGGGCTTTGTGAAGCGGTAGGCTGGATGACAGCAGATTCCAGGCGTGAGGGTTGGTGTCGAGGATGACGGTGAGGAGGGATGGAGGTGCACCCGTTTCAAGCTCGACTGAGCGGCTGGTGGCGTCGACGGCGTTCATGGCTGTAGGTCGTGATAGACTTTCTTATGTTGAAGGTATTCGATGTTGTTATGAGTGGCACTGACACACACTCTCTCTCTCTCCGAGGCCCTCTTCTATCCTTTTTCACGCGCCAGAGCCAGGAGTTGTCAAGGTTCTGGCCTGCACATCCAGACTCGCTGCAGTTTCTTCAAAACACTCTCCCAACGATAGAATCGATGCTTCAGTAGTACGCGACGGTGTTGTTTGGCATGTGAAAGGAAGACTCCCGTCTCGGGGATCCATGAACAGTACGGTGGTCCATTGCTTGCGGACGCTTAGCATCAATCGCCCGCGTTTCATGAAGCTCCAACCAACGCGTATTCCGGAACGCTTTCTCTCCTGCACTCACTTAGGTACTGTCCA
>Ga0265797_10000141_pt1 | contig 140134 bp, 117 predicted proteins | sample P2T30metagenome_FD_192433 | JGI IMG/M metagenome (GOLD analysis project Ga0265797, IMG submission 192433) | Plant litter microbial communities from East Loma Ridge, Irvine, California - P2 T30 | ecosystem: Environmental > Terrestrial > Plant litter > Unclassified | place: USA: California...
TGGCTTCCGAGGCCTCGACAACCACGTCAGCAGCCTCGACCGCCACGCCAGTAGCCTCGCGCACCACGTCAGCAGCCGCGCCGCTCACGCCAGCAGTCGCGCTCGGCTAGTCAGCAGCCGCGCGCATCATGTCAGGGGCTTCGACGAGTATAGTGGAGGTTATTGCGTTGCTACCTGCTACTTTAGGGGCGGCAACAACGCATATTCTCCTATTTACTGTCATTAAAGTATGAAAGACCCCGAAGTACTCCGCCAAAATGCCTTGTCCGATGCCGACCTGGTGGCCGATTGCCGCCGCCGTAGCAGCCAGGCCCGCCTGGACCTGGCCGACCTGCAAGCCGAGGGCGTAACCGCCGCCGACCTTGACCGCTTCGAGCAGGAAGCCACCGCCTTCGAGAAGCTGCCCAGCGACGACGCCCTCGAATACGTCCGCGTGGCCCTGCGCCAAACCCGGGACGAAGCCCTCGAAGCCGGCCGCTCGGCCCTGCGCACCGTGCTCAGCCCCGTGCGCCGCGCCTACGGCGATACCTCGCCCCAGCTCAAGCGCTTCGGGGCCAGCCGCCTCGCCGATGCCACCGTGGCCGACGTGCTCAACCTCTTGCAGGATGCCCAAACCACCGGCACCGCCTACCTCACCGACCCCAAAACGACGGCCGAAGGCTTCACCCAGGCCCGCCTCGACGGGCTGGCCCCCGCCCACGCCGCCCTGCGCGCCACCCAGCAGCACTACCTCGACGCCGACCAGACCCGCCAACAGGGCACCCGCGCCCGCGTGCTGGCCTACAACGCCCTCGACACCCGCTGCGCCCAGCTCTGCGCCCGCAGCTACGACCACTACGCCGAGCACGACGCCACCAAGGCCAACGCCTACGTGCGCAACCCCGCCCCGGGGCCGGTCAGCGGGCTGAACGCCCAGTTGTAGAGGCGCTGATGGCGCGGGGCTCTGCCCCGTGCTGACTATTCGCCGGCCTCTGGCCGGCAGTCGTTGCACGAGTTGTGCGGGTATTGTTCAGACAGTGCGGGGCAGAGCCCCGCGCCATCAGGGGGAGCCTAACGGGCAATGAGCAGGCGTTTTAAAAACAGAAAAGGCTTTCAGCGGTAGCTGAAAGCCTTTTCTGTTTTCCAGATAGTCATCAGGCTCCCCCTCTTTTTTGGAGAGGGGGCCGGGGGGTGAGGTGCCGTCCGGCCGGCAAAAACCCGTTTATTTCACCCGCGTCAGGGCTACTTCGCGCACTGGCGCAATTACCAGCGGCACCTTCTCCATCTTCACCGAGGAGGTATCGAGGCCGAAGTACTGGGCCTCGCCCGAGATGAACTGCTTGATGTAGAAGTAGGCCTGCATCACGAGCTTTTCCTGGGTGGGGAAGTCGTTTTCGACCGAGAGGTACTTCTCCAGCACCACGAAGCGGAAGTCGCCCACTACGTGCCGCTGGCTCAGCGAGGCGTAGCGCGAGGTGATGTCCACTTCCTTGTTGCGCACCAGGTCTTCGACCACTTTGCGGAAGAACAGGTTGATACGCTGCTGCACCCGGAAGCCCAGCCGGAAGTTGATGCGGAACACGTCGTCGTGGGCCAGCTCGGTCACCTTGTACTCCATGGTATAGGGCTCGTCGGTGGTATCGACGTGGATAAACCAGTAGATGTCGGCCCGCTTGGGGCGCTTCTGGAAGATGGAGTAGATGATTTTCTGCTCAATCTCGCTGGCCCGCTCGGCCGAGGTGAGGAATACCAGGTGCGTGGCGTACTTGGAGATGGATTCGTCGTCGGAGAGCTGCTTGAGGGGCTCGATGTAGGGCTCCATCTTCACGAAATCGGTGAGGCGGCGCTTGATGTAGAAGGCTTTTAGCCACACGTACATCACGCTCATCAGGCCCGAGCCGATGGCCAGCGACACCCAGCCGCCGTGCGGAAACTTGATGAGGTTGGCCAGCATAAACGAGCCCTCGATGAAGCCGTAGACCAGCACGAACAGCGCCACCAGCGGCAGGGCCACGCGCTTGATTTTGCGCAGCCACACGGTCAGCAAAATCGTGGTCATGAGCATGGTGAGGGTGATGGCCAGGCCGTAGGCCGCTTCCATATTCGAGCTTTCGCGGAAGTAGAGTACCACCCCGATGCAGCCGATGAGCAGCAGGCGGTTCATGCTGGGCACGAAGAGCTGGCCCTTTACGTCGGTGGGGTAGTTGAGCTTCACCTTGGGCCACATGTTGAGGCGAATAGCCTCAGCCACGAGCGTAAACGAGCCGGTGATGAGCGCCTGCGAGGCAATAACCGCCGCCACCGTCGCCAGCCCGATGCCGAAGAGCAAAAACCACGACGGCATGAGCGCATAAAACGGGTTTTGCTCGCCTATCATCTCGCCCTTGTGGGCCAGCAGCCAGGCACCCTGGCCCAGGTAGTTGAGCAGCAGCGTGGTTTTTACAAAAGTCCAGCTGATGCGAATGTTGCCTTTGCCGCAGTGCCCGAGGTCGGAATACAGCGCCTCGGCCCCGGTGGTACACAGGAAAACCGAGCCGAGCAGCCAGAAGCCGCCGGGATAGTTGACCAGCAATTGGTAGGCGTAGTAGGGGTTGATGGCCCGCAGGATGGTGGGGTTGTGCGAAATCCAGAGCGCGCCCAGCACGCCCAGCATCGTAAACCACAGGAACATAATCGGCCCGAAAGCCTTGCCTACTATCTGCGTGCCGAAGCTCTGCACCAGGAAAAGGCCCGCGATGATGCCAATGACGATGGGCACCGTGGGGATATTGGGATACACGGCCCGCAGGCCCTCCACCGCCGACGACACCGAGATGGGTGGCGTAATCACGCCGTCGGCCAGCAGGGCGGCCCCGCCGATGATGGCCACGGCCGAGAGCCAGGCCCCGCGCCGCCGCACCAGGGCGTAGAGTGAGAAAATGCCGCCCTCGCCGTTATTGTCGGCATTGAGAGTGAGCAGCACGTACTTGATGGTGGTTTGGAGCGTGAGCGTCCAGATAACGCACGAGATGCCGCCCAGCACCAGCAGCTCATCAATGAGGCCGGGCACGCGCCCACTCTTAAGAATGGACGACATCACGTAGAGCGGCGACGTGCCGATGTCGCCGTAGATGATGCCCAGCGCGATAAGCAGCCCAGCGCCGGAGATGGCGGTGTGCGAAGATTTAGAACTCATGGGGTAACGGGGTAATTACTTGGTCAGGAAGCAGCAGGGTTGGCCCGGTGACGCGGTAAAAATAAGGAGGTAGGGCGGCCCGCTTTACGCAAGCTCGTCCGGAATGGCTGGGTTGAGGGCGGCTAGCCGGTCGGCTTCCTCTATCGCGGCCCAGGCAGCGGCATTACGCTCAGCTTCGAGGGCGGCCAGCAGCGCGGCAGCTTCGGCGGCCGCCTGGTCGTGGGCGCGGGCTACGCGGCGGTTTAGCTCGCCCGTGAGGCGCCGCCAGATGTCGGCGTCGCCGGGCAGGGCAAAGTGAGCCGCCTCACGGGCCAATAACCATAGCCGGAGCCGGTTGGTGCCCCGGTGGCCGTAGAGCAGCATCAGGGCGGTGGCCAGCAGGCCAGCCATCGTGGGCAGGGTCCGCAGCCAGTTGTTGAGGAAAAGCAGGAGCACCACCGTTAGCCCCATTCCGCCTAGCAGGTACCATAGCAGCCAGCGCACCGGCTGCACCTCGGCCCGCTCTATCTCGCGCAGGCCAAAAGTTTGGCCCAGCACCGTGAGCGAGGTAGCCGTGAGCACGAATCGGCCATCGGGGCTTTGGACCGTGGGCGCAGGCGGCGGGGGCGGTAACTCCTCCACTACCGGCATTACGCTAAGCGCCTCGGTAGGCTCCGCCACCAGCGGAATGTCGGCCGCCGGAGCCGCTACGACCTCACTTTCGGCCGCAACCAAAGCCGCCACCGGCGCGGGGGCAGCCGGTGGCGGGGTAAAGGGGGCAACTGGTGAGTCGGGCATGGCGGGCCGGGGGCTAGCGGGTATGGCAGTGCTGCTCCGCACCCAGGTGGGGGCGGGGGCCACGGCTCGCGCCGGGGCCGGCAGGGTAGTGGGCGCCGTCAGCGCCCCGGCCGACGCCGCGGCTCAGTTGTTTACTTTCAGCAGCTCGACATCGAAAATCAGGGCCGAGTCGGGGCCGATGTCGCGGCCGGCACCACGCTTACCGTAGGCCAGGTCGGAGGGGATGTAGAGGCGGTACTTCGAGCCTTCGGGCATGAGCTGGAGGGCTTCAGTCCAGCCGGCGATTACGCCGTTGACCGGGAAGGTAGCTGGCTGGCCGCGCTGGTAGCTGCTGTCGAAGACGTTACCGTTGATGAGGGTGCCGTGGTAGTGCGTGGTCACCGACGAGCGCAGGGTTGGCTTGGGGCCGGTGCCCTCGGTCAGGACTTCGTACTGGAGGCCGCTGGGCAGCGTGGTGATGCCGGGCTTCTGGGCGTTTTCGGCGAGGAAGGCTTCGCCTTCAGCTTTGTTATTCATAGCGTTGGGGTTTTGGGTAGCGTCGTCATCGTCTTCTTCCATGCCGCCGCCGAGCTGCTCTTGCAGCTGCTGCATGGCGGTTTGCATCTGCTCCTGGGAGAGGCGGCTGGGCTCGCCCGAGAGGCCTTCCTTGAGGGCGGCCGCCAGGGTGTCGATGTCCAGCTCCAGGCCTTGCTGGGCGAAGTTGCGGGCCAGGTCGCGGCCGATGATGTAGCTGACCTGCTGCTGATTGGTGTCGAGCGTCACGGGTAAGTGGGCGTAAAGGCACCGGCCCACCAGGGCCGGCTGCGCGTGAAAAATGGGGTAAACCGGCCGCGAAGGTCGGCACGGCTGGGCGCTTCTTACGCAAAAAGCCCCGCCAGGGGCGGGGCCAGGTACTACGATAGGGTGGGAAAACCCGCGAGGCTAGAGGTAATCGTGGTCCTCTTCGCCTTGCAGGCTGAAGGTCAGGTTGAGGTTGGCCAGCTGCGCACTCAGGTAACGGAGCGAGCCCAGGCCACCGAGAAACAGCAGCGACGAAAGGGCAGTAGTCTTTTTCATGAGAACTGGGGGTTAAGGAGTTGAACGCAGCACAAAGATACGAGATGCGGCGGAATTATGTTAGGCGTGCCGACTATTTTTCTCGGTTCCTTGGCAGGTATCGGCTGCCATTTTTGCTAAAAGCAAACCGATTCTTACAAGTCAAAAAGTAGTTAGCTCGAATGGTCGGCCACGATGACCCACTGGCCTTTGAGCTTGCGAAAAATCAACAAAAACTGGCCTTGCAAATCGCCGGCTGTCGCGCCGGGCCTAGCCAGGTGCCAGTGGCCGACTACCTGCGCCACCTCGGGGCTGAGCGGGGTGATGCGCAGCTGGCTGAAGTCGAGCTGGCCCATCTGGGTGGCGTCGGGGTAGCTCTTTTGGTAGTTGTCGAGGGTGGGCTGCCAGCCGTAGGTAGCGCCGTTTTTGCCAATGAAGACCAGCGAGTCGGAGTGCCAGTAGCCGGCCATGAAGGTGGGGATGTCGCCCCGGTTCCAGGCGGCGGTTTGGGTGGCGAGGACTTGGGCGATGGCCTGGCGAGGGACGGGCGGCGCGGCCGGGCCAGCCAGCGCGGCACTGAGCGCGAGGGTAAGGAGCATGTTTACTGACAAATTAAGCTAGCGGTCGAGCAAGGTAGCGACGTAGGCGGTGCCGCCCAGCGCCCGCATGTTGCGCAGCACGCGCAGCTGCTTGGCGCGGGCCTGGGGGCCGGGCTGGCCGGCCCGGAAGCGGAGCGGATTGGGCAGCACGCCGGCCAGCAGCGCGGCCTCGGGGGCGCTGAGGTTGCGGGCCGGCTTGTGGAAGTAGCGTTGGCTGGCGGCTTCCACACCGAAGGTGCAGTCGCCCATTTCGGCCACGCTCAGGTACATTTCCATGATGCGGCGCTTGCTCCAGAGCAGCTCGATGAGGACGGTGAAGTACGCCTCGGCGGCCTTGCGCACGTAGGAGCGGCCCTGCCAGAGGAAGACGTTTTTGGCCACCTGCTGGCTGATAGTAGAGCCGCCGCGCACGGGCTTGCCGTCGGCGCGGTGCCAGTTGTACTGGGCGGCTTTCCACATGCCGTCCACGTCGAAGCCGTGGTGAATGAGGAAGCGCTGGTCCTCGGCCGCCACCACGGCCAGCGGGATGCTGGGGGCTACCTCACTGAGCGCGCAGAAGTTGTAGCGCACATGGCGCGGCTCGGGCTGGATGCCGATGTAGCCGAGGCCCATCGGGGCGTGGGCGCGGCGGTCGAGCATGAGCCAGGTCGCGGGTGGGGCCATCCAGCGGTAGAGCAGCACCCAGGCTATGGAGAGCAGAAACAGCGCCGTGATGGTTTGCAGGGCCACGCGCAAGGCCGTGCGCCAGGAAGGAAGGAGAGTTTGGATAGAGTGCGCCACGGCGCAAAATTAGCCGGGGACGGCGGTAAGGAAGAAGGGAGCTGTTTTGAGAGACGAAAAACAACGTATTTGTCATGCTCATCTGGCGTCCGCTTGCCTAAGCATCTCTGCCGCTTCAGCCGCGCCGTTCAACGAGGTGGGCGAGATGCTTCAGCAAGCGGACGCCAGATGAGCATGACGGGAGTATTGTCAGTGCCTTTTTACAACAAGCTTATTTGTCAATCTTGACCGTTTCCAGCCCTTCGGCCGTGATGAGGCCATGGGCGTGGGCGTGGGTGGCGGCGGCCAGGTAGTCGGGCACCAGCAGTAGCTCTACACCGGTATCGCGGCGCAGGGCCTCGGCAATGGGCGTGACGAGGGCGGCGCGGGCGGGCACGCCCACGTCGCGGATGTACACCACCCGGATGCGGCCGGGGTGGGTGCGCACCACCTCGGCATAAATGGCGGGGTCCTGCTGGCCGCTGTCGCCAAGCAGGATAAACGTTAGCTCGGGATAGGTGTCGAGTATCTGATTGATTTCCTTGAGCTTGTGCCCGTGGTGTGGCGAGGCAGCGGTGGGCTTTTCCTCCGAGCCGGGCGTGCGGCCTAGCAGGGTTTCGCGCAGTAGCAGCGGGCCGGGGGGCACGCCTTGCAGGCGCAGGAAATCGTCGAGTACATCATACAGGTTCCAGGGCGAGGAGCTGACGTAGAAAAACGGGTTGTCGGGCTGGCCGCTTTGGCCGCGCAACAGCGCCTGGTAGAAGGCGGCCACGCCCGCTAGTGTTTCGTGCGAGTAGGCGTTGCGCAGCAGCACCGTGCGCAGCATCCGCAAAATGTGGGTGGCCTTGGTGACGATAACGGTATCGTCGAGGTCAGAAATAACGCCAAACTCGGCCGAGGGCGGCGGGATAAGTACCTGCGCCGTGCCTTCGACCTTGCCCAGCAGGCCCCGGAAGCGGGGGGGCAGTTTGGTGAGCCGCACCGGCACCGGGTGCCAGAGATACTCCACGGAGGGCGGCAGCACGGGCGGGTCGAGGCGCAAGGTGAAGTAGCCGGTATTGCCGGTGACGACGGGCAGGTCGAGGTGCTGGGGGAGGGAGATAACAATCTCAGCCCCCGGTATTTCGCGGCTGTTGAAGCGGCGGTACATCGCCTGAAAATTGCGCCAGGGCGAGTCGGCGTCGGTTTGGGGCGTGATGCCGCGGTCGGCGAGCAGGCGGCCCTTCACGTAGAAGCGGTGCGGGGTGCCGTAGCTGCGGTACACGTCGAGGTGCAGGGGGCGCAGCCGGCCCAGCCGCGCCGCCGCGCGCGTGATGCTCGCATCGACCCATTCCCACCCGTCCGCAAGCCATTGGGCTATATCCATCCGGCAAACCTACGGCGGATGAGCTATTCGCCGCGTCGCCCTTCGCGCTGGTTTTGCGTAAAAGCGGCTTTACTCCGCCTTGTTATGCCCGCTGCCTACCCCTTGCCCACTACCGCCCCGCCCCGCCCCAAAACCCGTAAGAAAAGCCTGCCGCCCATCCACGAGCTAGCGGCCCACGAGCTGTATAAAGACCCCGCCCGCCAAGCCGAGCTGGCCGGCCTGCGCTACGCCACCGATGCTGGCCCCGGCCTGCGCCGCGAGGCCAGCGGTGCCCACGAGTTCACGTATTTCGATGCGAAAGGCCACCAAATCGAGGACGAGAAGACGCTGGCCCGCATCCGCAGCTTCGTGATTCCGCCGGCGTGGACGGATGTGTGGATTGCGCCCAACCCCAATTTTCACCTCCAGGTGACGGGCCACGACGCGGCTGGCCGCAAGCAGTACCGCTACCACCCGGCCTGGGATGCGGCCCGCTCGCTCACCAAGTTTTCGCGGCTGCTGGCCTTCGGCCAAAAGCTGGGCGAGCTGCGCCAGCAGTTGCGCAAGGACCTGGCCCGCCCCGGCCTGACCCGCGACAAGGTAGTGGCCCTGGTGCTCACGCTGATGGACCAGTCGTTTATCCGCATCGGCAACGAGGAATACGCCAAGAAAAACAAGAGTTACGGCCTCACCACGCTGCTGGACGACCACGTGGAAATCACGAAAAACGACGTGCGCTTTTCCTTCGTGGGCAAGAAGGGCGTGGCCCACGACGTGACCATCCACAACCGCAAGCTGGCTAGCCTAGTGCGCAAATGCAAGGATATTCCCGGCCAGCACTTGTTCCAGTTTTATGGTACTGATGGGCAGCGCCACGCCCTGGAATCGGGCCATGTGAACGACTACCTGCATCAGCACACTGGCATCGCGCTCTCGGCCAAAGACTTCCGCACCTGGGGCGGCACCGTGAAAATGGTGGAGTGCCTGGAACGCGTGCTGACTGGCGACGTAGAATTAGCTCACGACAAAGCTATCCGGCAGGCTACCAAGGAGGTAGCCGGCAACCTGGGCAATACGCCCACGGTGTGCACCAAGTACTACATTCACCCGCAGGTGACGGAGCTGTTCAAATCGGGCCGGCTTATTGAGTACCTGCGCCGCCACGACGCCGACCCGCAGGATAAAGACGAACTGTCGCCCACCGAGCATCTGGTGCTGGAGATGCTGGCCGAGGTCTAAGGCCAAACATGTTAAGTGCTTTATAGATAAACAGAGAGGCTGTCATGTTGAGCTTGCCGCCGCATCGCTACCACACCGTTCAACGATATAGTAAAGATGCGGCGGCAAGCTCAGCATGACGGCCTCTTTTTTATACTAAATCCAGCACCCTAGCGGCTGGCATACAGCAGCCGCCGGTAGCCTAGCAGCCCCAGCGCCAGCACCACGCCCGCGTAGAGCAGCAGCGATTGCCCAAGGTGCAGCCAGCCGTAGTTGGCGTACACCTGCGGCCGAAACTGCGGAATGGCGTCGGCATCGGCCACGGTGAAGGTGCGGAAGGTGCTTTCCGAAGCCATTTTGGGGTAGAAGAACTGCTGGGTGCGCAGCCGGAAGGCGTCCACGTCGCGGCTAAATAGGTTGAACTGGTGCCAGTGCGTGCCGGCCAGCGCGGCCAGCGTTTCTTGCAGCAGCAGGGCCGGGCTCAGGAGCTGGAGCTGCCGGATGGCCGCCTGCTGCCGCTCAATCTGGCCGTATAGCTGGTCCTCGGCCACGCGGGTGGCCTGGTCCTTTATTTGCTGGCTTTTGGAGACGATGACGCCGTAGCCATACACCATGCCCGGCGTGACGATGGACGCCTGCCGGATGAGGGCGCGCGGGCTGTTGAAAACCTCCTTAGTGAGCAGGCGCCCATCCTGCTCAAAGTAGCGGTTGGTGGCGTCGCGCTCGGCGGTGGTGAGCGCGATGCGGCTCGGAATAGGGTAGGCGCGGCCGAGGCCGATTTGCAGCAGGTTGGGCACCAGCAGGCCCAGCAGCAACCACAAAAATATCAGGCTCATGGCATTGAGGTTAGAGCTAAGCGAGAAGCTGTTGACCAGGAAGGCAAGCGCAAACCAGAACGCGAAATACAGCGATACGAACGCCACCAGCCACCACCAGTTGGGGCTAGCCAGGAAGGCTGGGCCAATGAGCAGCGCCAGCACCGGCCCCACTACAACCCAGAAAAAGACCGCGAACAACCCGTAGCGAATACCCATGCGTAGGGCCAGCAGCCGGGCGATGGATTGGTTGCTCGTCTTGAGCAATACCCAGGTGCCCTGTTCTTTTTCGGCGGATAAGATATTGTAAGTAAAGACGATGATGAGCAGCGGCAGCAGGTACACCACCACGAAAGAGAAGTCGAAGGTGCCGATAAATTGCAGGAAGCTGTTGTCGATTTCGCTCTCGTGCACCAGCATCTGCTTCCGGGTAATGTACACTTTATAATAAAACGGCTGCACCTCGCTTTGGCCCGTAGCCAGGGCTTGCAGGTCAAACGGCTGCTTCACGGCGTACTGCGGGCCCTCGTTGCGGGCCGTGTTGTAGGCAAACGTGGGGTCGTCCCAGATGAAGCCGGGGTAGCGCATGCCATGCCCCTCGATGCGCCGGATGCGGGCCTTCAGGCTGTCCTGCGCTGCCACGCGGTGCGCCTGGATACGGCCCATCGTGCGCTGCTGCTGGTGCAGCATGCTGCTGCCAATCCAGAGCGCCGCCACGAGCAGCACGAGGATGATAGAAAAGAGCGTAACCAGCACCCGGTTACGGTATAATAACTTGATTTCGTGGCTGAAAAGCACCCGAATAAGGGAAGCCTGCATGGGGAAAATGAGGTAAAAGCACGGTGGAAAAATGCCGCCTACAAGCTTGACAGTAGCGCCGATGGCGCGGGGCTCTGCCCCGTGCCGACTATTTGCGGGCCTCTGGCCCGCCACGGCCGAACGACACCCGAACGACTCGTGCAACGACTGCCGGCCAGAGGCCGGCGAATAGCCGGCACGGGGCAGAGCCCCGCGCCATCAGGTAGCTGGGCTGCTTAAGCGTGCAGGCGGCGGTAGGCTAGCGCGGCCAGGGCGCTGGCAGCCAGCAGCCAGCCCAGCAAAATGCTCAGCGGCGCGGCCGCATTAGCCAGCCGCCAGCCCAGGCCCGGCGCGGTGTAGGCAAACTGCGGCACGGTGCGCCAGAAGTCGTTGCTGGCCACGGTATTCTTCTGATAAAACGCATCGACGATGACGCCCACGCGGCGGCGGTGCGCCTCGGCCTGCTCGGCGAAGTCGTTGTGCGTGTTGATGTCGGTGGCGGTGAGATGCAGCGAAAAATCGCGGAACGCTAGGAAGGGCGAGAGCAGGGCGCTGGCCAGCACCAGGCGGTTTTGGCGGGCCTCATTGCGGGCGATGGCGGCGTAGGCGCGGTCCATCACCCGGCCGTCGGTTTCCTCAAAATACTCGATGGTGATGGGGATGAAGAACACCGGCAGGTCTTCGAGGCGCCGCACGCCGTACTGGGCCAGGGTGCGGGCTTCGAGCAAGGCGCGGCGGTGGTCCTTGGTGCCCTCGCGGCCCACGCCGTACTCCATGTCGCGAAAGGTTTGGTCGTCAAACTCCACCGACGTGATGGCTGGGTGCGCCTGCCGCGACATCTCGCCAGCCAGCCGCGGCACCAGAAACACGCCCACCAGCCAGAAGCCCGCCAGCACCACCAGCGCCAGCGCCGAGCTGCGCGCCAGCAGCGACACCGCCACGCCCACTACCGTGAGCAGCAGCGCGTAGAGCAGCAGCCCCGCCACGTAGCAGCCGTAGGCCGGCAGTAGCCGGCCAAGGCCGGCCGCGCCGCTTTGTACCAGCAGCAGGGCCAGCGCGCCCAGCGCCAGCGCCGTCACCAAGGCCAGCACCAGCAGCCCGCAGGCCAGCAGCTTGCCGGCAAACAGCTGCCGCGCCCGCACCCGCGTGCTCAGCACCATCTTGATAGTGCCGTTCTCCCATTCCTTGGCGAAAATGCCGTGAGTGAGCAGGAAAATGAACAGCGGCAAAATGAATTGCGCAAAGTACCCCACGTTCAGGAAGCCGAAGCTACGCAGCCCAGTGGCGTCGCTCACCTCCCGAAACCGGACCACGCCGCGCTGGTGCGGCTCCAGGTAAAAGGAGTTGCCAGTGTAGTCTTCGAGGCCGTTATCGACCAGGGCGAGGTCGGCGGTGGGCTTATAGGCGTAGAAGCCGAAGTGTGCGCCGAGGTGCGGGTTTTTGTCGCCCTGCGAGATAAACTGCTGATAAGTAGTATGCTGCGACTCGCGCAAAAACTGGCTGCGCGTGGTGGAGTAGGAGTAGCCGTTGTAGAGGGCCAGCCCCAGTAGCGCCGCCAGGCCGGCCAGCAGCCAGGAAACCTTGGCGGTGCGCACTAGCTCGGTCAGCTCTTTCTTAATAAGTAGCCGAATCATCTAGGCGGGTTGGTTGACGGTGGTGAGGTAGTGGTCGGTGAGCTCGGCGTGGCTCACGGCGGCCGAGTGTAGCTCCTGCTGCAAGCGGCCCTGGTGCATGATGCCGATGCGGTGGCCCAGGTCTTTGGCCATCAGCAGGTCGTGGGTGGCCATGAGCGTGCTCACGCCCTGGCCGCTGAGGCGGGTGATGACCTGCGCAAACTCGTTGCTGGCGTGCGGGTCGAGGCCCGAAGTCGGCTCATCCAGAAACAGGGCCTTGGCCTGCTTGGCCAGCGCGATGGCGATGCCCACCTTCTGGCGCATGCCCTTGGAGTAGCTGCCCACGCGCTGGTCGAGGGCGGCGGGCTGCAAGCCGGCGGTTTGGGTGAAGGCGGCCAGCTCGGCCCGCGAGTAGCGGTAGCCCGAGAGGCCGCTGAAAAAGGCCAGGTTTTCGCGTCCCGTGAGGGTGGGGTAGAGGTTCACGATTTCGGGGATGTAGGCCACCAGGTCGCGGGTGGCGTGGTTGTTCACCGATACCTCCAGCCCGTTGATGAGCGCCCGCCCGCTGCTGGCCGGCAGAAAGCCCAGGAAAATGTTGATAGTCGTGGATTTGCCGGCCCCGTTGGAGCCCAGCAGGCAGTACACCTCGCCGGCTTTGATGTCCAGGTTGAGGTTGTCGAGGGCGAGGTGCGCGCCGAAGCGCTTGGTGAGTTGTTCGGCTTTGAGCATGGCAGTTTGTTAAAAGGTATAGCTCGCCGAGAGGCGGCCGTTGCGGCCGGGCTGCGACACCCAGTAGTAGAGCCCGTTGCGGTTCCAGGGCGTGGCGATAAGGTTGTGGTCGAGCAGGTTATTGACGAGCAGGTTGACTTTGAGGTGGGCCGACTGCCAGCCCAGGCCGCCATCGAGGCGGAAGTAATCGGGCGTATGGTGCAGGTTGGCCACGGCGTAGCGCTCGCCCCGGCCGGCCTGGTACTGGTAGCCCAGCGAGAAGCTGAGGCCGCGCACGAGGCGCGCCGGTAGCTCGTAGTTTAGCCAGGTATTTTGCACGTGCTTGACGTAGAGCGGCGTGCGGGCGCCCACCAGCAGCGGGTTCACGTCGCTATCGATTTTCGAGTCGTTGTAGGCGTAGTTGACCACCACGTTGAGGCCGCGCACCACCTGGCCGATGATATCGACATCCACGCCCTGGGCGTGGTTTTCGCCCACCTGGATGCGATAGAGGCTATTATTAGGGTCGGTGGCCAGGATGCTGGAGCGGGTGATGTAGTACAGCGCCACGGCCGAGGTCCAGCGCCCGTCGAGCCAGTTTTTCTTCAGCCCGATTTCGCGGTTGGTGCCTTTCAGCGGGCTGATGGCGTCGCCGCCGCTCGTGGCGCCGGCTTGCGGCACCAGCGTGCGGTCGTAGAGCCCATACACCGACAGGCTGGGCGACATGCTGTAGCTGATGCCCAGCCGGGGCGTCGCCACGTTATCGGCCGAGCGGCTGGCCACGCCCGATACCAGGTTGTTGGTTTTCACCGCCGTGTAACGCACGCCGGGCGTGATGCGCAGCTTGTTATCGAAGAGCGCCACCTCATCGAGCGCGTAGAAGGAGTAGTAAGTAATGGTCTGCTCGGTGTTGCGCGAGGCCAGCCCGTTGGGGGTACGGTAGCCCGGCACCTCTACCCCGTAGCTGGGGTTGGTCACGTCGAGCGGGTAATACACGAGCTGGGTGCCGCCGGTCGCGGTGGGCGTCGTATTGTACTCTACGTAGCTAGCGGCCAGGAATTTCTTCTGGTTGGCATCGACCCCCGCCAGCAGCTGGTGCGTAAGCGGGCCGGTGGCAAACTTGCCGTTTACAAAGGCCTGCTCCGATACTACCTGCGTGCGGTTGAGGTCGTACTTAGGGTTGCGCAGCAGCACGTTGGGGCTAGCCTTGTTCACGGCCGTCACCCAGAGATAACTACCCTCAGCATTATCCACGAGGAACGCGCCGCGGGTAGTGAGCTGCCAATTGGCATTAAACTGGTGCGCCACTGTGAACATACCCGAGTGGTCGCGCACCCGAATGGGGCCTAGGCTGGGCTCGCTGATGGTGAAGTCACGCGGCAGGGAGCCGTAGCCGTTGGGCGTCATCACGATGGGGCTGTACAGGCCGTAGCTGAACGCCTGAAAATTGTACTCAGCCGTGATAGTGGTGCGGTCGCTGAGTTGGTATTTCAGCACTGGGGATACCAGCAGGCGTTTATTGAAGTCGCCCTGCACGAAGGAGTTGCTGCGCATCGCCATCGCATTGAGGCGGTATTGCAGCTTGCCCGACTTGGTGAGCGGGCCGCCCAGGTCGGCGGCCAGGCGGTAAAAATCGTAGCTGCCTACCATTGCCGTGGCCGTGTAGTGCGGCGTGCCGGTGGGCTGCTTGGTCACCACATTGAAGCTGCCGGCCGGGTCGCCGAGGTTGTTCATAAACAGCGACGGCCCCTTCACAAACTCCACGCGGTCGATGACGGCGGCATCGTCGGGCACGGGGCCGCGGAAGATGGGCGTAAGGTCCACGCCGTTGCGCAGGCTGGCAATCTGCCCGCCCCGCATGAACAGGAACGGCCCCAGGTTATTGGAGATTTCCTGGCGCACTACGCCGCTCACGTTGCGGCTCACGCCCTCGGTCATGTTGACGCTGCCCTGGTCGAAAATAACCTCCGGCGTCACGGCCTGGATATTCTGCGACAGCTCCAGCAGCGGCGTTTGCAGGCGCAGCGCCCCCGATATGGCCTGGGTGGTGTACTGCCGGTAATATTTGGAGGTGACTACGGCCTCGCCCAGCGTGGTGGCCGCGTCGGCAGTCAGCCCGATGGTAAGGACTGGGCTGGCCCCACTTACCTGCACTGTTTGGGGCAGGTAGCCCAGGTGGTTGACGGTAAGGCTGGTAATAGCCGCCCGCCCGCGCAGCTCGAAGCGCCCGGCGCTGTCGGTAGTCGCTACCTGGCTGGCCTGCGGGCTGCTCACGGTGGCCCCGCCGAGCGGCGCGCCCGCGTGGGGGCCGGCGGTTTCGCGCACCACGCCGCGCACCACGGTTTGGGCGACGGCAAGCGAGGTAAGTAGGAAAAAATAAAAGGTTAAGAAGGACTGTCTCATTCAAGAAGCCGAAAAGCGAGCGGAATGGATAGGCTTGCGCCGCCTGCCAGCAGCAAGGGGAAAGCCCGTGAAAGAAGAGGAAGCGCCCGCGGTAAGCGTAGCAAAAGGCCCTGTAGCGCAGCCATATTGGGCCACAGTGTGGCACACTCGGCAAGGTGCCAGCCGCCGAAAGTCTGCAAGACTTTTGGCGGCTGCGTAGCCCGATTCGTGACTGCGATTACCCGTGCGGAGGCGATAGATGCTAGCTTAAGGCAAGCCATTTAGCAGCCGAAGGTTGCCGCAAGGCCATAACTCAGCGGGCCATGAGAGGCGGCCGCTAGTCGTTATTCCCCATTGGCTGTTTGCCCCTACGCCTGCGGCGGATGAAACACGCCTTGCGCGGCATTGGCGGGTACCCAGGCTAGCCGGTAGCGGCCGTAGCTAATGGGCATGCCGGCCCAGCGGGCTGGGGCCGGGGGGGCTAGCATGCGGAACGCGGCGGGCAGCATTTCGAGCCGCTCCTTGAGGGAGTTGGGCGCTTTATTCTCCCGCTCTTCCTGTTGCTTAAGCTGCTTGGCGAAGTAGCATTTACCGTCGCAGTGCAGCTGGGGCTGGCTTTTATTGACGCAGAAGCGCGCCGTGATGACGGCCTGGTTCAGGGTAAAATCCACCACCAGCACTTCGCGGCTGAACGTTTGCAGCAGCACGAGCGAAATGAGCAGGTAGGAGAAAAAAGCCTTCAAGAGCGGAGCAGTAGCCGCCACAAAGGTAGGCCAGGGCCCCGCGTAGGGCGGCGGGCGGCGCAAATAAATTGCGGTCGGTTACTCGTCCGTTAGCCGGTCGTAGTTGTCGAAGCGTTGCTTTTTTTTGGTTGGCGCGGGCGTGTTAAGCGTGCCGTTGGCCTCGGGCTCGTAGCGCAGGCGGCGCTGCGAAGTAGCGCGCAGCACATCGGGGCCAGCCCCGGCGTGGACGACGATGCGCAGGCCGCGCCCGCTAAGCTCAAACATGTCGGCCGCGCCCAGGCCCTCCAGGGTGAGGCGCTTGGTTTCGCGGGTGTAGAAAGTGCGGCGGTAGAAAAGCGAGTCGGCCCCGAGAGCGCGGTTGTAGACCCGTACGGTGGTGGAGTCGGGGGTGCGGGCCACCACGAAGTGGTCGGGCAGCTCGGTGCCGGCCACCACGGGGCGCTCAGCTTTCAGCTCGTAATATTTCTGGGCCACGGCGGGCAGCTGGTCGCGGCGGGCTTGCAGGTCGCGCAGCAGGCGCGGGCCTTCGAGGGCGTACACGGCGGGGGGCAGGTGGCGCACGGCGCGGGCCAGCGTGGAGTCGGGCAGGCGGGCCTGGGTGGCACGGGCAGCGGCCGCAAAGTCGCGGCGCGTCATGGCATTCAGGCCGCGCTGGTCCACGTAGCGGCCCTGGCCGGTGAGGGCCTTCACGTCGTGAACCTGGTGCTTGAACGTGACGAGGTGGCGGACCAAAAACTTGCGCGTGAGCAGCCAGGGCAGCACCCCATCCGAGATGCGGAAAAACGCCTGGTCGCGGTCCTTGGGCACGGCCACGTAGCGCTTGGCGCCGGGGCGGTTGGGGTTCAGAATCTCGCCCCACTGCCACTGGCCCGAGTGGCGGTCCCAGTCGCCCACGAGCACGTCGAGCAGGCGGGCGCGCAGCAGCGCCTGCTGGTCGGGGCGGTGCATGGGGCTGGCATAGATGCGCTCGCGCATCTCCTCGTCGTCGATGAAGGTGAGGGCTTCCGGCAGCTGCTTCGACTGCACTTTGCTGCCGGTATATTTTTCTTCTACCAATACCAGCTTGCCGCGCAGGCGGTCGTTGGCCTCAGCCGAGCCCAGGTTGCTGGCGTCGAGGGGCACGTAGGCCACGTAGGGGTGCGTGTGGGGCACGCCCAGCGCCCGCGAGAGCGGCGGCAGGATGAGCGCGCCGTAGGGGTTGCCGGCCGAGGTGGCATCGCGCATGTAGTTGGACAGGAAGGTCCGTTGCAGCCAGGCGGGCAATATTTTTGCCGGGTCCTTGTCCAGCGAGCGGATGACGTAGGGCTGGCCGCCGGGCGTTTGCAGCGTGAGGCTGGTGCTCTGAAAGCCGCCGCCCAGCTTGGTGGGCCGCAGCGGGCCAGCGCCCGGCACGGCCGTGGCTAAGTTGAAAACCGGCACCCGCACTGGCGCCGCCCACACGCCCCGGTGGTGCTCACCGATAAAGAAGTGATATACCCCACCGTGCCGGTTGTATTGCCGGCCAGCGCTGGCCCACACGCTGTCGGGCGAGGCCGGCCGGCCGGTCGGCGCGGCCAGCCGGGCATCGGCCTGAAAGAAATTGCGCCGCGCGCAGCCGGTCGTCAGGCCCAGGACCACGCCGCCGGATAGTAATAGAAAGGTAACGGAGCGCAAGACGGCCAGGATAACGGGTGCACGGCGGCAAGGGCCGCTTCAGCCCTTCTAACGTAGCCCGACCGGAAAGGATAAGCCCCACCGCTTGCGCCCGGCCAGCAACCCCACCGCCCGCCCTTGCGGTATACGGAAACCCCGGGCGGCTTTTCGCTGGGCGTAGGTCTTTAACGCAGCCCTTGGTAACGCCATGCGCTTGCTTCCGTCGGTGCCAGTACGTAGCCTGAAAGTGGGAATGAAGAACGCCGGGCTGCTGGTCGCCGGCCTGCTGGGGCTGGCGGGCTGTGCCGAACCTACCCAGCCCGCGCCCGGCGAGGCGGGGCCGGCGTTCAGCCCCGATTCCAGCGTGGTGCGGGTGGCGGCGGGTGCCCACTACGCCCGGCGCGGCTGGCTGTGGCAGCACCTCTGGGGCCGGCACTACCGCCCGCTGTGGGCCACGCCGGTGAGCGCGCCCACCCTGCGCCTGGGCACGGCTGGCCTCACGCCGCTGCGGGCGGGCGGCAGCTTCCAGACCAATACCCTGCACCTGCAAGCGCCCGACGGCCGCCGATTCGTGCTGCGCTCGGTAGATAAGGACCTTAGCAACAGCCTGCCCGCCGGCTGGCTCGACCACCTCATTGGCCCGGTACTGCGCGACCAGACCTGCGCCGCGCCGCCCTACGGGGCCTACGTGGCCGCCCGGCTGGCCCGCGCCGCCCATGTTTTCCATACCAACCCGCGCCTCGTATACCTGCTGCCCGATACGGCGCTGGGCAAGTGGCGCAGCCGCTTCCAGCCCGCGCTGTACTTGCTCGAAGAGCGCCCCGCCCAGGACCAGCGCCCGGCCCCCAACTTCGGCGGCACCCGGCGGGTGGTGGGCTCCGATAGCATGCTGCTGCACGTATTGCGCGGCCCGGCGGCCCGCCTCGCACCCCGGGCCTACCTGCGCGCCCGCCTCCTCGACCTGCTCGTGGGCGACTGGAGCCGCCGCGCCGACCAGTGGCGCTGGGCCGCGTTCCCGGTGGCCGGCGGGAGCGGCACCGTGTACCAGCCCATCCCGCGCGACCGCGACCAGGCGTTTTTTCGCTTTGATGATGGCTGGCTCACGCGGCTCATCTCCTGGGTGCGCCCGCGCTACCAAACGTTCAACCCCGCCCTCGTGCCCACCGATGTGGGGCCGCTCACCACCACCGCCCGCCCCCTCGACCATACCGCCCTAGCCCTGCTGCCCGAGGCTGCCTTCCTGGCCGAGGCCGACAGCTTGCGCCGCCTGCTGCCCGATGCCGTGCTCGCCCACGCCCTGCAAGCCGCCCCCGCCGAGGTGCGCGCCCGCCTCACCCGCGAGCTGCTGCCCGCCCTGCGCGCCCGCCGCGATGCCCTGCCCGCCGCGGCGCGCCGCTACTACGAGGTGCTTCAGGAAGAAGCCACCCTCGTGGGTACCGATGCCGCCGAGCGCTTCGAGCTGACGGGGGAGGGGCCGGGCCGGCTGCGCCTGCGCGTATTTGCCCGCCGCCCCGCCCGGCCCGACAGCCTGCTCGGCGAGCAGCACTACGATGTGCGCCGCACCACGCGCCTGAGCATCTACGGCCTGGGCGGCCCGGATGAGTTTACCCTATCCGGCCGGCTGGCCCCCGGCTTCGGAGTGCATCTCTACGGCGGGGCGGGCCGCAACGTGTTTCTGCAAGCCGACCTTATGCAGCCAGCCGGTCCCGGCTTCACCCTTTACCCCGGCCCGGCCGATGACCTGGTGCAGGCCAGCCATACCGTGCGCGTGGTGCCCGGCACCACCGCCCCGGCCACCGCCGCCGCCTGGGTGGCCGCCCGCTACCGCCTCGACCTGGGCGCCCGCCGCCCCTAATGCCGAAGACCCTTAGCGCCCCGATGGCGCGGGGCCCCCGATGGCGCGGGGCTCTGCCCCGTGCCGGCTATTCGCCGGCCTCTGGCCGGCAGTCGTTGCACGAGTCGGGCGGGTGTCGGGCGGGCGGTGCGGGCCAGAGGCCCGCGAATAGTCGGCACGGGGCAGAGCCCCGCGCCATCGGCGACAGGCACCCCGAAAGCTTGGGGATGCTTGTCGCCAGTCTTGCATGGCACCCCCAAGGCTTCGGGGTGCCTGTCGTCAGTCTTGCATGGCACCCCCAAGGCTTGGGGGTGCCTGTCGTCAGTCTTGCATGGCATCCCCAAGGCTTGGGGATGCTTGTCGCCAGTCTTGCATAGCACCCTAAAGCTTTCAGGATGTCTGTCGGCGGGCTAGCCGAGGGGGTTTTGCCCGTCTATGGTACCCTCGCTTTTCACTACCTGGAAGCGGGCAAATAATTCCTCCCCGTACCAGCCCTCGCGGCGGGTGAGCTGGATAACCTCGCGGTGGCGCACGTCGCGGTAAGCGTATTGCTGCATGGCCGCTACCGACTCCCACACGCTGAACGTGGCCTGCCGCACCAGCGGCAGCTCGCCCAGCCCGATGGCCAGCCGCAGCCCCTCGGCCCCGGCCAGCGCCCGGCTCGTGGGCTCTACAAAGCGCCAGAAGCGCGCCGCGCGCCGCAGCCGGATGCTGGCCCGCGTGAGCACTGCCACCGGCCCGTCGGGCGGGCCCTTGGTGATGGCCTCGGCAAACGGATTAACGCCGTCCCAGGTGCCGTGGGCTTGCAGCGGGGTTAGCTCGGCGGTCCAGGTTTCGGTGCTGCGTTGCGTGTAGGCCGCCCACACCGGGTGCGCGGCAAAGAAGGCGGCCGCGTCTTCGGCCCGCGCCCAGGTGGCCATAAGGCCGTAGCGCCGCAGGTTGGGCCAGAAGCCGAAGCCGTTATCGGCCCCACTGCCCAATAGCTGGAAAAACTGCAAGCCCGCCACCCGCTTGAGCTGGCGCGGGGCGGTGGCCATTTGGGCCAGGGCCCAGCGGGCCACGCCCGCCCCCGGCCGGAGGGTGATGATGGAAAGGGTAGTCAACATAAGCAGGCAACAAGTGGGCGCAAAAAAAGGCCGGAATCGCATCCGGCCTTTTTTTAAGTGTGAATGAGTGAGTTGTGAGTGAGTGAATTGGTGAGGAATTAAGCGTAGATAATTCGGAGGAATTAATTACTCATTCCTCGCCAATTCACTCACTCACAACTCACTCATTCACACTTAGACACCTAGCGCTGCACCTGGGCGTGCTGGTTTACGTCGTCGTCTTTGCTGGCTTCGCCGGTAGCTACCGAGCGCAGGTAGCCGTAGGCGCGCGACAGCACGCCGCTCGGCGAATCCCAGTACTCACCCTTTTCGATGGTGACTTTCAGAATCATGATGTTGGGGTCTTCCTTGCCTTCGGGAAACCAGGCGCGCATGTCCTCGCTCCACAACTCGGCGATTTTGGCCTCGTCGCGGTAGGCGCTGGCCGTGCCCGATACCGACACGTACACGTTGTCGCTGGGGTTGGCGTAGCTCAGGTTTACCTGGCTGTCCTTTTTTACTTCGTAAACCTTGGCCGAGTTCTTATCGGTGAGGAAAAGCAGCGAGCCATCGGCGTCGGGCTTGATGGTGGCCATCGGGCGGCTGTGCAGCGACTGCTCCTCGTCGAAGGTGCTGAGCATGGCGATGCGGACATCCTTGATTTTTTCGAACAGCTTGCTCAGGTCGTGGGTGACCGGCGTTTTGGAATCAGACATGGGAAGGGGAATGTTAAAGGAACCGAGCCGCCGGGCCGGGTGGCCCTGGCAGCGGCGTTAGCTTACGGCCGAACCTGCCCCAGGTTTCCTGGTTAGCCAACGCAAGGGGGCTTGCCGCCCCGCCGTAGCCCCGCTCCGTATGAATTTTCTAGCCCATCTCTACCTGGCTGGCCCGCCCGCTGCCCCCGCCTACCTCGGCCAGCTCGTGGGCCAGTTTATCGCCGACTCGGTGCCCGGCCGCCAGCTCGAAACCTACCCCGCCGCCGTGCAGGCCGGCATCCGGGCGCACCGCGCCATCGACACCTTCACCGACCAGCACTCCGTGGTGCGCCGCACCACCGCCCGCCTGCGCGAGGCTGGGGCCGGCAAGTACGCCGGCGTGGTGTCCGACGTGTTTATGGACCACTTCCTGGCGCGCAACTTCGCCGAGTTTTCGAGCGAAACCCTGGCCGCCTTCACCGGGCGCGTGTATGCCGAGCTGGCTGGCCAGCAGGCCCTTTTCCCGGCGGCGGTGCAGCGGTTCTTCCCCCACCTGGTGCAGCACAACTGGCTGCTGCACTACGCCGAAACCGAGGGCATCGCCCGCGCCCTGTTGGGCCTGAGCCGCCGCGCCTCGCCCGGCTCGGGCATGGACACGGCCACCGAAGAACTACGCCGCAACTACGCCGCCTACGAGGCCGATTTCCGGGAGTTCTTCCCCGCGCTGCAAGCCTACGTGGCGGGCCTGTAGCGCGGACTCTGTAGTCCGCGTCTCGCAGTAGCTGGCCTAGCTCAACGCGGACTACAAAGTCCGCGCTACGGGCTTTTCGTCGCCCGGCTTGGCCGTGAGCTTGATATATAAGATGATGGTAGCCAGCCCGCCCGAGATGAGGTTGGTCATCAGAATCGGGATGTCGTGAATGAGCACGGCGTAGGTACCCCAGAGGCAAGTGCCCACAAACAGCATCAGAAACGTGGGCAGCGAGAGGGCGCTGGTATCGCGGGTGCGGATGGTCTGGTAGGCCTGCGGCACGTAGGCCACGGTGGTAAGCAAGGCAGCGAGGCTGCCAATGATGGTAACAAGCGTCATCGTGGAAAGAAGCAGAAAGAGAAAAAGCGCGGCCGCCGGGCGCATGGCCAACGGCGCGCAAGGTACTGGCTACTCCGCGCCAGCCCCGTCCGTGGGCTTGGCGGTGAGCTTCAAAACCAAGATGATACCCGCCAGCCCGGCCGTTACGATGTTCGACATAATGACGGGCGCGTCGCCGATGTGCAGGCCGTAGGCCGCCCATAGGCAGGCCCCCACGAAGAGCATTACGTAGGTTGGCAGCGAGAGCGCCGCCGTGGCGCGGGTCTTGATGGTTTTATAAGCCTGGGGCACGTAGGCGGCGGTGGTCAGAAAGGTAGCCAGGCCACCAACGAGGGAGTAAATCGACATGCGTAACGGGAACGTGGGCAGGAGCGAAGCTCCCAAGAAAAAAGCGGGAGTGGCCTGCCAGGGCAAGCCACTCCCGCTTTGGTGAGTTGGTGAATTAGTGAGATGGTGAGTGAGTGAATGAGTGAATTGGCACTTCATTCACTCACTCACCATCTCACTAATTCACCTAGTGCTGGTGGCCGCCTTCGCCGTGGACGTGGCCGTGGGCCAGCTCCTCAGCGGTGGCGGGGCGCACCTCCTGAATTTTACCGTCGAAGTGCATCACCATACCGGCCAGCGGGTGGTTGAAGTCCATGGTCACCTGCTCGTCGCCGATTTCGACTACTTTGGCTTGCATGTGGTTGCCTTCGTTGTCGGCCATCGGCAGGTAGTTGCCTACTTGCAGCATCTGGTCGTCTACCTGGCCGTCGATTTCAAATACCTGCTTGGGGATTTCTACCACGGCCTGCTGGTCGTAGTCGCCGTAGCCCTGCTCGGGCGTGAGCGAGAAGCTGAAGCTGTCGCCGGCGCTTTTGCCATCGAGCTGGCTTTCAAATTCTTCGGGCAGGCCGCTGTGGCCAAACAGGAAGACCATCGGCTCATCGGCTTCGGCTTGCTCAACCAATACTTTCTGCTGGTTTTCGTCGGTGACGGAGAGGTCGTAGGTCAGGGTTACGACGGAGTTTTGGGCGATAGTAGCCATGGGAAAGGGGGTGGGGTGATGAAAACAAAGGTAGGAAGCGCCCGCGGACTGCCCGTGCGCGCCACCCGCCAAACATTACTGTCGAGCTAGCCGTTAAGCTCGGGTGAGCGGTGCTAAAATGGTAAGCAAACAGCCAGCGCAACCGGCCAGTCCGAAAAGCCGGTGCCCGTTTGAATTCAACAACCTAGCCCCGCACTTTCAATTAGCACCGCAGGTAGCTTTTACAGGGCTACTAAAATAGCCAGGCCGGGCGGCCATTCAAGGCAATTTATCCTGGTTGGCCAGCTGGGGCGGCTAGCCTTCGCGGCCTTATAAAGAAGACGCAATCACAACCTTACAATAGCCATCTTAACTAAAAGTAATGCTGCAAATCAGCCAAGACAAGACCAATACTACCTCCTTCCCGATGGAGGGTAAGTGCCCCTTCGGTGGCGACCGCATCGGCGGGGTAGACGGCACGCCGCCCGCCCTTTCCGACTGGTACCCCAACCGCCTGAAGGTGGAGCAGCTGCACCAAAATGGCCCGCAGGCCAACCCGCTGGGCGAAGATTTCAACTACGCCGAAGCCTTCAATAAAATTGACCTGGAGGCGCTGAAGCAGGAAATCAAAGGCTTCCTGACCTCCTCGGTTGACTGGTGGCCCTCGGACTACGGCAACTATGGCCCGCAGATGATACGCATGGCCTGGCACTCGGCCGGCACCTACCGCATTGCCGACGGCCGCGGGGGCGCGGGCGAGGCCTTGCAGCGTTTCGCTCCTATTAATAGCTGGTGGGATAACGGCAACACCGACAAGTCGCGCCGCCTCATCTGGCCTATTAAGCAGAAGTACGGCAGCGCCCTTTCGTGGGCCGACCTTATTGTGCTGACCGGCAACTGCGCCCTCGAAATCATGGGCTTCCCCACTTACGGCTTCGCCGGCGGCCGCCAGGATGCCTGGGAGGCCGACAACGCCACTTACTGGGGCCCCGAGGTGATTCACGACCTGTCGAAAGCCAAATCGCCCGACGAGATGGTGAACCGCGACAAGCGCTGGCGCGGCCAGAATGGCGACGCCGACTACGACCTCGAAAACCCGCTGGCCGCCTCGCACCAAGCCCTGATTTACGTGAACCCCGAAGGCCCGTATGCCAACGGCGACCCGCTGGGCTCGGCGCGCGATATCCGCACCACGTTTACGCGCATGGCCATGAACAACGAGGAAACCGTGGCCCTCATTGCCGGTGGCCACGCCTTCGGCAAAAGCCACGGCATGGTGAAGGCCGACAAAATCGGGATGCCGCCCGAAATCGCGCCAATGGAGCTGATGGGCCTGGGCTGGCACAACCCCCAGGGCAGCGGCAACGCCGAAAACACGATGACCAACGGCATCGAAGGCAGCTGGACGCCCCACCCCACGCAGTGGGACAACGACTACCTCACCAACCTCTTCAAGTTTGACTGGAAGCAGGTGAAAAGCCCCGCCGGCGCCCTTCAGTGGACGCCCGTGGACCCCAACGCGCCCAAAACGCCCGACGCCCACATCCCCGGCCAGATGAACGCGCTGATGATGATGACCACAGACATCGCCCTCAAGGAAGACCCCGAATACCGGAAGGTGTGCGAGAAATTCCTGAACGATTTCGATGCCTTCACCCAGGCCTTTTCCAAAGCCTGGTACAAGCTGACTCACCGCGATATGGGCCCGCGTGAGCGCTACCTCGGTCCCGAAAAGCGCAACGAAAACGACCTGCTGTGGCAAGACCCCATCCCGCTGGCCGACTACGCCATCATCGGGACCGATGACGTAAAATCCCTCAAACAGGAGATTCTAGGCCTGGGCATTTCGGCATCTGACCTCGTGTTTACCGCCTTCTCGGCGGCCGTAACGCACCGCCACAGCGACAAGCGCGGGGGTGCCAACGGTGGCCGCCTGGCGCTGGCCCCGCAAAAAGACTGGGCCGTGAACCGCCGCACGGTGCCCGTGATAGCCGCGTTGCGCACGGTGCAGGAGAAGTTTAATACCTCGGCTGCCGATGGTAAAAAGGTGTCGCTGGCCGACCTTATCGTGCTGGGCGGCTGCGCCGCGCTCGAAAAAGCCGCCGCTGACGCGGGCGTGCCCACCGAAGTGCCCTTCACGCCGGGCCGCCGCGATACCACGCAGGACCTGACCGACATCGAGATGTTCACCTGGCTTAAGCCCGTGGCCGACGGTTTCCGCAACTACCTCGGCAAAGGCTTCAGTGAGATTTCGCAGGGTGTAGCCCCCGAGCAGTTATTCCTCGACAAAGCCCACCTCCTCGCCCTCACGGCCCCCGAGTGGGTAGCCCTCACCGGCGGCCTGCGGGCCATGAACGTCAACCACGACAACTCGCCCTACGGCGTATTTACCGACCGCGTGGGCGTGCTCACCAACGACTTCTTCACCGTGCTTACCAGCACCGAATACGAGTGGAAGAAAGCCGATATGACGGGCCTGACCTTCGAGCTTGAAAACCGCAAAACCGGCGAAAGCCGCTTCGTAGCCACCCGCGCCGACCTCATTTTCGGGGCCAATAGCCACCTGCGTGCCGTAGCCGAAGTATACGCTGGCAGCGACGGCCAGCAGCGCTTCGTAAAGGCTTTTGTGAAAGTCTGGGACAAGGTGATGATGCTGGACCGCTACGACGTGAAGTCATAGCTTTGCCAAAGCCCCCGCCGGCCAGCCGGCGGGGGCAAAATAAGGTAGCTTAAAAGCAGAAGAGGCGTTTGTGGTACTCCCCCAGGGAATACCGCAAACGCCTCTTCTGCTTTTAAGCTATTGGCTAGTCCTGCAATTCCCAGGCCGTGCGGTAGCCGCCGATGCGCTCCACGTAGTCCAAAAACGCCTTGTAAAATGGGTGCGAGCCCAGCGTAGACGAGTCGCCCACCAGCAGTAGCTTTTTGCGCGCCCGCGTCATGCCCACGTTCATGCGCCGAATATCGGAGAGAAAGCCGATTTCGCCGTGCGAGTTGCTGCGTGTGAGCGAGATAGCAATAATATCGCGCTCCTGGCCCTGGAAGGCATCCACGGTGCCCACGCTGAGTTGGCGGTGCAGCATGAGGCCGCCTAGCTCGTCGTTTTCCTCCACCGCATCCTTCAAATAGTTAATCTGGGCGCGGTACGGGGCAATAACGCCGATGCTGAGCGGGTCGGTCTCGTGGTCGGGCGCGTCGTAGGGTTCCAGCAGCTGGGCCAGCCGCTTGAGCAGCAGGTCGGCTTCCTCTGGGTTAGCCGTGGAGCGGCTTTCGGGAATGGTAATCTCCTGAAAGCCGAAGCCGGCCGTATCCAGAAACTCCACCGGCAGGTCGGGCGCAAAACGCAGGTCGTACGCCTCCAGGCCGCTGTGGGCCACGGTGGGCGCGGCCACCAGGCGGCCTTCGTAAAACTGCTCGGAACTGAACTGCATAATCTGCTCGTGCATGCGGTACTGCACTTCCAGCATCCGGCTAGCCTCGGGCTGACGCTTGATGGCTTTCTCAAACAGCGTTTCGCGCAGGGCCCCGGCCTTTTCGCTTTTCACGGTCGGCGGCAGCTGCTGGTGGTCACCGGCCAGCACCACGCGGCCTGCCTTGGCAATCGGAATCCAGCAGCCCGGCTCCAGCGCCTGCGCGGCCTCGTCGATGAATACCGTTTCGTAGGTGAGGTGGCGAATATTACGGTTCGACGCACCCACCAGCGTGCAGGTAATCACCTGCACCTGGTCGAGCAAATCCTCGGTAATGTAGCGCTCCAGGCCATCGGCTTCCTGGTGCAGGGCGCGGGCTTCCTCTTTGAGGTGGCGGCGCTGCTCGCGCTCCTCCCAGCCGAAGTGCTTGGTGTGCTTGCCGGCTTCTTCGCGGTATTGCTCAGCCGTGAGGCGCATCGAGCGCAGCTCGCCGTAGCGCTTGTGGGCCATCACCTGCGCGTCGAGCGTGTGCTCCAGCAGCAGGTCCGATACCCGGCTGGGGTTGCCCATCCGAATAACGTTGACGCCGCGTTCGGCCAGCTTCTCGGTCAGCAAATCGACGGCCGTGTTGCTGGGCGCGCACACCAGCACGCGGCGCTCGCGCCGGATGGTTTCCAGGATGGCCTGCACCAGCGTGGTGGTTTTGCCGGTGCCGGGCGGACCGTGGATAATGGCCACATCCTGCGCGGCTTGCACGTGGCGTACGGCCGCCAGCTGGCTCTCGTTGAGCGGGCTGGGGTAGAAGAGGTCGTCGGCCTTCTCGTCGCGGAAGCGCGCCGGCTTGGCCCCGAGCAGGATGTCGCGCAGGTCGGCCAGGCGGTCGCCATAGGCGCCCATTACCTTGCCCAGCGCGTAGTCCATCTCGCGGTAGCTCACTTCGTCGAAGGTGAGGTCGATGCCCAGCTTACCACCCTCTAGCACCCAGTCGGGCAGGTCTTCCTTGGTGGTCGAAAGCAGCAGCTTGTTGCGCCGCACGCTGGTAATAACGCCGCTGAGCGTGGGCCGGTCGGTAGCCGAGCGCCCCGGAATATTGCCAAACAGCGCCGCATTCTTGCCTACCTGAAACAGGTGCAAGCCCTGCTGCCCGGCGGGCCGCTCCAGCTCCAGCACCACTTTGCCGCCAAAGCCCACGTCTTCCTTGGTAATCGTGACGGGGTACCAGGTGAGGCCGCGCTTCTGGCGCTCCTGCACGGTGGCCTTCGCGTTCTTAAGCTTAAATTGCTCTAAATCTTCTTGTTGCTCCAGCTTGAGCAAGCCCTGCACGCGGCGCAATTCCTGCTCAATGGCGTAGGGCTCGGCGTGGGGGCGGGTAGTTTCGGTTGACAAATGAAAGCGGATTGATTTCGTTGAATAGGTAACAACGAAAGCGGAAAATGAGTGGCGAAGGAGCCGCAGAAATACGCGGGTGCGTTAGCCTACGTTATCTGGGTCGTAATGATAGTGTTGCTGGCTGGCAGTGGTAAACCGCTGGATAAAGCCCGACTCGTAATGTTCCGGCTTTTTGGGCTCAAATAAATGCTTCTGAATAGCCCAGTCGTACGTACTTAGCCCAACTGGGTACCAAGTAAGAATACCAGTAAGCCGATAGAGATTAATAAAATCCTCGGCCTGTGCCCGCGACGCAAAAATGCCGTTTGCAAAGCGGCTCCCGGCTCCTTGAAATACCCAAACGCCCTCCATCACTTTACCTGAAAAATGTGGATTATTGACCTCCACCAACCCAGGCCCGCGCCTCAGCTAGCTCCGTAAAATGCCGAAACTCATAGGGCAAACCCGGAATGGCACTCTGATACATGCCATCGATGGTGATGCGGTTGAGCACCTGCACCGACTCCAGGTGCGCGAAACGCGTGACGCCCAGCACCCCCAGCGGCACCAGTACTTCGTTATGCACCCAGCTAAGGTCCTTGGGGCGCACAGCGCCCAGGTGGCGGTCGTCGGCTATCCAGCCGATAGGGTGGTGCAGGCGCGCTAAACGAACCGCCTCGGTGAGCGCCTCCCGAAAATCCTGGCTCCCGGCAAAGCCCAGCCACTCGGTTTCCATCACGGGGTGCGGCCCCCCGGTGTGCAGCAGGATGTGGAGAAACGGGTAGGAGGCGAGCGTAGTGGTCATGGCAACGGGCGGGTTATTCTTCGCGGTGTACGGTAGCGGGGCTAAAAGCGGGCACGCACACCGACCAGTATTCGCACTCCTCGCCAAACGGATTGGAATACCGCACCCGCGCCCCGGCCTTAATGAGCAGCGACTCGCCGGCTTGTAACTCCACCACATCACCGTCGATTTCGAAGCGCTTGCGGCCGCGCACCACGATGGTGATTTCGTCAAATTCGGGGCGCTGATGGGGCTCGCTCCACTGCGGCGGGGCCACCATGTGGGCCACGCTGTAAGCCGCCGAGTGGGTGCTGGCTAGGCCAATATGCTCCTCAATGAGCTTGCCATCGGTAGTGGGCACGCGAAAAGGCTGGGCGTTGCGAAAGTATTTTTTTTCGGTAGACATAAGGAGAGGGGCAAAAGCCGCGCGCCGCGAAATTAGGGTTTGGTAGGGCAGGGGCCGGGCTTGAAGGACAGCAGGCCCGCATTCTTGGCCACGCAGGCGTTGGCGTAGGTGATGCCGTTGCAGCCGCACACGGGCTCGTATTCCATTGTGCAGATGCCGTTTGGGTTGGCGCGGCTGGGGTCGAGGCAGTCGGTGCCGGTGGCGGCGGTGGGGGTGGCCTGGCGCTGGCAGCCCGCACTGCTGGCGAGCACCGCGCTCAAGAAGAGCGGAAAGAGAAAACGGGTCATGGGCTGCTTGTACGCGGGCAGCAGGCGAAGAGGCCGGCGCTACCCGCTAACCCAAAGAAAATACGCAACAAGCTTAAACCCCTCGCCCCACCTCGCGTATAGCTGCCAAATCCCGGGCTGACGGCCAGATTAACCGCGCCGACCCCGACACCAATTCACCATCCCTTTTCTTTCCTTCTCATGTCGTACCGCGAAGAAGATAACAACGCAGGCAAAATTCTCCTCGCCGCCCTCGCTGGCGCTAGCGCTGGCATCATCGCCGGCATCCTGCTGGCCCCCGATAAAGGCTCGGCTACCCTCGAAAACTGGAAAGGCACTGCCAAGCAGTACGGCGGCCAGCTCGGCGAGCAGTTCAACAAATACAGCGCTGACCTCGAAACCAAATTCAAAGGCCTATCGGAGAAACTCGAAGACCTCGGCATCCTGGGTGCCGGTGGTGCCCTCAACATCGGTGGCAACTGGGACGAAATCAAAGGCAAACTGAAGCAGCAGTACGCCCAGCTCACCGACGAGGACCTGACCTACGCCGAAGGCAAAGGTGACGAGCTGCTTGGCAAGCTGCAAGACAAGCTCGGCAAAGGCAAAGCTGAAGTAACCAAAATCATCAACGACCTCACCGGCAAAGGCGACGACCTCGCCGACAAAGCCAAAGATGCCGTTGACAAAGGTGCCGACAAAGCCAAAGACGCCGTTAATGCCGGTGCTGACAAAGCCAAGGACGCCGCTGACGACGCCCACGACGCTATCAAGTAAGTTAGCTGGCTTTAGCCACTAGCTACCGAAAAGCTCCGCGCCATCCGGCGCGGGGCTTTTTTGCGTTTTGGGCTAACCACCACACCGGCTTCGCCGTTAGCTTGCCCAACCATTTCTTCATCTTTCTAAATCCCTTTCACTCATGCCAAATGACAACGGAAAAGTTATCGTTTCGCTCCTGGCCGGCGCCACGGCGGGCATCGTAGCGGGCCTGCTGCTAGCCCCCGAAACCGGCGAAGAAGCCCGCGAAGGCCTGCGCGCCTCGGCCCGCAAGTTGTGGAACGGCGACTTCGGCAAGCGGGCGCAAGACGCGCTTAGCAAACTTAAAGGCAACGTGCCCAACCCCGACGCGGCCGTGAGCGAAGACAAAAATGCCGCCGATGCCCTCTTCAACTCGATGGGCGAGGCGGAGCCCGGCGACCTCGCCACCCCGGCCGGCAATGGCCAGTCGGTAGCCGGCGACGACTACGGCCACCACCGCGACGACCTCGACTACGACGGCGACGCGGGCGAAGGCCGCCACCGCGCTTTGTAGCGCCAAAAGTTTTTTGAGAAATTTTCGCCGGTTTCGTAACCTGTTTTCGGCGCTCGCGTTAAAGAATACACAAACGGCTTAAACGAAGCCCGCTAATTGAAAGTAGCAAAATTGCCGGTCGTAGGAGCTTCTAGCAGAGTTGGTTAAACATTCTCCTAGCAAAATCAGACGGTCCATCGCACAGTTCTATTTTCACTGGCAGCTTTTATCGGCTGTTCGTAAAAAGGCCCGCTTCCTCTCGGAAGCGGGCCTTTTTTTGTGCCCGTGGCCAGCGCTTCTTACGAAGCGCTGGGCTGGGTTTTTTCCTGCGCCACCACCTCGGGGCGCATCTGCGGGAAGAATAGCACATCCTGGATGGAGTGCGAGTTGGTCATAATCATGCTCAGGCGGTCGATGCCGATGCCCAGGCCCGCTGTGGGCGGCATGCCGTACTCCAGGGCGCGCAGGAAGTCTTCGTCGAGCACCATGGCCTCGGTGTCGCCGCGCTTGCCGAGCTCCAACTGGTCCTCGAAGCGCTGGCGCTGGTCGATGGGGTCGTTGAGCTCCGAGAAGGCGTTGCAGATTTCCTTGCCGTTGCAGATGGCTTCGAAGCGCTCTACGAGGCCGGGGTGGTCGCGGTGCTTCTTGGCCAGCGGCGACATTTCCACCGGGTAGTCGGTGATGAAGGTGGGCTGGATGAGTTTAGGCTCCACATGCTCGCCAAAAATCTCGTCGATGATTTTCGACTTGCCCATGCTGGGGTCGAGGCCCACGTGGAGCTTGGTGGCGGTTTCGCGCAGCGCGGCCTCGTCCATCTCACCAATGGCCACGCCGGTGAACTTCTCGATGGCCTCAAACATGGTGTAGCGCTGCCAGGGGCGCTGGAAGTTGATGAGGTTGTCGCCCACCTGCACTTCGGTTTTGCCGTGCAGGGCCAGCGCCACGCGCTCCACCATTTCCTCCACCAGGTCCATCATCCAGGCGTAGTCCTTGTAGGCTACGTAGAGTTCCATTTGGGTGAACTCGGGGTTGTGGAAGCGCGACATGCCCTCGTTGCGGAAGTCTTTGGAGAACTCGTACACGCCGTCGAAGCCGCCCACAATCAGGCGCTTGAGGTACAGCTCGTTGGCAATGCGCAGGTACAGCGACATGTCCAGCGTGTTGTGGTGCGTTTTGAAGGGCCGGGCCGCCGCACCGCCGTAGAGGGGCTGCAAAATCGGGGTTTCAACTTCCAGGTAGCCTTTGTCGTTCAGGTAGTTGCGCATGGCCTGCACCAGCTGTGTGCGCTTGATGAACGTCTCGCGCACCTGCGGGTTCACGACCATGTCCACGTAGCGCTGGCGGTAGCGCTGCTCGGGGTCGGTGAAGGCGTCGTAGGTGATTTCTTCACCGGTTACCTCGTCCTTTTTGGTTTTCACCACCGGCAGCGGGCGCAGCGACTTAGCCAGCACCTTCAGCTCCGTGACGTGGATGGACGTTTCGCCCACCTGCGTTTTGAATACGTGGCCTTTCACGCCAATGAAGTCGCCGAGGTCGAGCAGTTTCTTGAATACGTTATTGTACAGCGTCTTGTCTTCGCCGGGGCAAATCTCGTCGCGGTTCACGTAGAGCTGGATGCGGCCCGACGAGTCCATCAGTTCCGCAAACGAGGCTTTGCCCATCACGCGCACCGACATCAGGCGGCCCGCCAGCGACACATCCTGAAAGTTATTCAGCTCGGGGTGGTAATTGTCGTGAATTTCCTGGGCCGAGAAATTAACGTCGAATAGCTCCGACGGGTAGGGGTCGATGCCCAGCGCTTTCAGTTCGTCGAGCTTGTGGCGGCGCAGGATTTCCTGCTCACTCAGGTGGTGCATAAAGTTATCTGAACCACGAAGGCGACGGATTTTTCGAATAGCACGAATTTCGTGAGCAACCCGAACAAAAACCCGACGGCCACCTGCGAAGCAAGTGCGTGCGTGGTGCGTAAAAAGTGAGCTGCAAAAGTACAACACGAAAAAAGCCGCCCCTAAACGGAGCGGCTTTTTAGTTTAGCCAACCCAGCCAGCTTGGCTAGCCAGCCTGCGTCAGCAGGCGTATCCACGAAATCCGTTTCATCCGTTAAATCTGCGGTCTAGGCGGCCATTTTCAGCTCGGGCTCCGGCTCTACGCCGAGCAGCGTGGGCTGCACGCGGGTGCGCAGGCGCTCCTGCACAAAGCTGTGCTGCAAGTGGGCCGGCAGCTCACGCACCAACTGCTCATAACGCTCCAGGCCCAGCGCCTTGGCTACATAAGTTTCATGGATACCATTGAGGTAGCTCACCACGTTCAGCAACGAGCTGTGAAACAGCTTAAAGTCGATATCGGCCTCCACGTAGCGCTCAATCTCGCGGCTGCTTTGCGAGATGCGCAGGCGGCCCAGTAGGTCGAAGATGGTGGTGTAGCCTAAGCGCCAAGTGATTTGCTGCCAGTGGGCGGCGGTCCACTTATCGAGCGGCTTGCCGGTTTTCTGGCTGCGAATGGCAGTGTTAGGGTTGGCCTGCACCTGCTGGCGCACGGCGATGGCCGTTTGCTTGCGGGTGGTGCGCAAAAACTGGCCAATCTGGGCCTGGGCGTCAATTTCCTGCGAGGCGATGTGCAGCCCGGCCTTGTAGCCAGCCAGCGGCAAGCGGTGGATGTTGAAGTCGCCGTAAGCACCAGCAGCGTAGAACGACACGGGGCGCGGGTAAGCATTCTTCACCACCAGGCGGCCTACCTCGCGGCGGATAACCTGCGCGTTGTTCGAGCGTACGCCGGTGGTAAACAGGAAGGCCTGCAAGCCCGACAAAATGGTGTGGTACGCCTGCGGGAACGTCCAGTGCAGGGCATTGCGCAAGAAGTTCTCGTCGCCCAGCTCAGCGGTAGCGCGCAACGCGTACTCGGTGCTCCAGCACGAGTGCAACAGCTTGGTGAGCGCCGTCACATCGCCCTCGGTCAGCTCGGCTTGGTGCTGGCGGAAATAGGGCAGGTGCGCCAAACCACCCAGCGGGCTTTCGCCCTCCTCAATGTGGTAACTCAGGGCAAAGAAATAGTTGAGAAACACCTGGGCCGGAATGGAGCGGCGCCAGGTTTCGTCGGCCAGGCGCTGTTGCTCCTGCTCCTCGGGCGTGAGCAGCGCGTCGGCAGGCGAAACGGCCATTACCGGGGCCGAATACGTCTCGGCCGGAATGAGCGGGATAATGCGGGCTTCGGATTTCGTAGTCATACCAGATAAACCGAAAGCCAATAATTTTAGTTGCGATTTACTAAAGAAAATCGCAGATTTAACGGATGAAACGGATTTCGCAGATACGCCCGCCACGCGGGCTGACTACGCTTTTTTGAGGGGTGGCGGGGAGGGCGCGTGGGGGCCGGGATAACGGTTTGGGTTAAGGTAAAGTAGAGTAGATTTGCTAAGAATATTTGCAAAAAAAAGAGCTACCCAATAGGGTAGCTCCTTCGTCATAGTCATCCGCGTAGTCAGCTTGGCGTAGCCAGGCGTATCTGCGAAATCCGTTTCATCCGTTAAATCTGCGGTCAGGTTATTGCTGGTCTTTTATGACGGCTACGGCTTCGCCGAGCGTGATATCTTTATTCAGACCTAGGCTACGGGTGAAGCGCATAGAGCGGTTTACTTTCACCGAGTCGTTGCCCAGCGCTTGGCGGTCGGCGGCCAGCGGGGTGAGGGCCAGCGGCTTGGCCGTCTTCTGGATGGCTTCGTACTTGTCCGATTCTGCCTTGAGTAGGTGCTGCATGGCCCGAAATTTCTCCAGGTTCAGCGACACGGTGGTTTCGTTTTTGCGCTTGCGCAGGCTCTGTACAAGCTCCGCCATTTGCTGGAAGGCGGGGCTAGCGGCCACGCGGGCCTTGCTGTTAGCTTCGAGCTTGGCGTAGTTCGGCTGGTCGTCCCAGGGGCGGTAGCTGGCGGGCTTGATTTCGTCCCATTTCAGCGGGTAGTCCGACTCCTTCTCACCTTGGTCTACGTACGAAAACAGGTCAGGCAGCACGATGTCGGAGGCAACGCCCTTGAACTGCGTAGAGCCACCAGTGACGCGGTAAAACTTCTGCATCGTGAACTTGAGCGAGCCGAACGGCTTGAGGCTGGCTAGCTCGTTGGGCAGCGTCTCGTCGAGGTCGATGATGCGCTGCACGGTACCCTTGCCATAGGTGCTGGTGGTACCCATGATAATGCCGCGCTTGTAGTCCTGGATGGCGGCGGCCAGAATCTCGGAGGCCGAGGCGCTGTACTTGTTCACGAGCACCACGAGCGGGCCGCTGTACTGCACGCGCGGGTCCTTGTCGTTGAGCACGTTAGTTACGCCACGGCTGTCGTGCACCTGTACCATCGGGCCACTGGGCATGAAGAGGCCAGCCATCTCGACGGCGTCGTTGAGCGAGCCACCACCGTTGTTGCGCAGGTCAAATACCACGCCTTTCACGCCTTCAGCGGTCAGCTTGGCCAGTTCCTTCTTCACATCGGCCGCCGAGGAGCGCCCGCCGTTGTCGTTGAAGTCGGCGTAGAACGCTGGCAGGTGCAGGTAGCCAATTTTGATGCCGCTGGGGTCGGTAATCACCGCCGATTGGGCGTAGGTGTCTTCGACCACCACCACATCGCGCACGATGGGGATAATCTTGGTCGAGCCGTCGGCCTTCTTTACCGTCAGGCGTACCTCGGTGCCTTTTTTGCCCCGGATAAGCGTCACCGCTTTGCTGGTGTGCCAGCCTTCGATGCTCACCGGCTCGGCCGGGCCCTGGGCTACGCGCAGAATGGCGTCACCTTTCTTCAACTCGCCCTGGCGCGACGAGGCCGAACCGGGCACGATGTCTTCGATATAAATCAGGCCATCCTTTTCGCGCAGCGTGGCGCCGATACCCTCGAAACGGCCCGTGAGTTGAATATCAAACTCCTGCTTGTCGCGGGGCGCAAAATACTCCGTGTGGGGGTCGTAGGTGTTAGCGATGACGTTGGCGTAGTTGGCCAGCACCTCGTTGGCATCGGGCTGGTCGGCAAACTGCTCGTCGTAGTATTTGAGCACGCGTTTGCGGGCCTCCACTTCCATTTGGGCGGGCGTGCGGTCGGGCTCGGCGGTGGCGGGCTCCTTGGCGAGGCTGGCCACGCGGGCGCGGTCGTGGCGCTTGTCCTGCTCATCCATCATCTCGGCCACGCGCACGAGCGTCTCATACTTGAGCAGCTTGCGCCACTGCTCACGCTGGTCGGCGGCGCTAGTGGGGAAGGTAGCCTTCTCGAAATCAGTCTGGATGGTTTCGTCGGCGCTGAACGTAAACGGCTGGGCCAGCAGCTCGTGGGCCAGCGTCTGCATCTGCTTGGTGCGGTCGGCCATAAGCTTGGTGCTCAAGTCCAGAAACTCGTGCGAGCCGCGCTTGGTTTGGTCGTCGATGTCGGTCTGGAACTTCGTCAGCTGAGCCACATCCGACTGCAAGAGAAATTTCTTGCGGTAGTCCAGGCGCTTGAGAGCCAGCTCAAAAACCCGTTTGCTGAACGCGTCATCAATGCGCTCGGGCTGGTAGTGCGCCTGCGAGAGACCCTGCACGATGGTGCCAACCAGCACCTGCTCTTTGCCGGGGGCCGACTGCGGGCCGCTGTGCTCGTAGAAGCGGTAAGACGCCAGCCCAAATACGGCGGCTACCAGGCCGGCGTAAGAGCCAATTTTGAGGCGAGGGGATAACATTCAGGAAGGAATTAGGAAGAAGGCCAAATGTAAGCGGCAGGCGGCGGCAAGTTGCACAACCGCTAGCTAACGTACGGCAAAAACGTCGCCGAGGCTGCGAATAGTGCCACTTGTTGCAGTTCTTGCGTTGTATTTACGGCAGACGCCCGCACTTTGTCGGCGGACCCGCCGTAGGCGACCCCTAGCCATGACAAGTACCCACACCCGCGCCGCCCTGCTGGGCCTGGCCGTGGGCGACGCCCTGGGCGTGCCCGTTGAGTTTATCAGCCGCCATGTGCGCCAGCGCGACCCCGTGACCGGGCTGCGCGCCTACGGCACCCACCACCAGCCAGCCGGCACGTGGTCCGATGATGCGTCGCTCACCTTTTGCCTGGCTGAAACCTTAGCCCGGCCTAATAGGCTAGCCGATGCACCCGACCTGGCCGACTTCGGCCGCCGCGCCATCAACTGGCTGGATAACGGCTACTGGACCGCCCACAACCAGAGGTTTGACGTGGGCGGCGCTACCCGGGCCGCCATCCAAAGCCTCAAGGCCGGCGTGCCCCCTAGCCAGGCGGGGCCACGCTCCGAGTTTGATAATGGCAACGGCGCGCTGATGCGGATTCTGCCCCTCGTTTTTCACCAAACCTGGCAGGCGGAAAACCTCGATTTAAACGCCACCTGGACCCTGACCGAAGCCGTAGCCAGCGTAACGCACGGCCACCCGCGCTCCACGCTGGGCTGCTGGCTGTACTTACTGGTGGCGAGAGGGCTGGTAGATGGCTTGGCTCCGGCGGTGGCGTATAAACAGATGCAGGATTTTGCCAACCACTGGCTGCACAAGCAAGCTAAAGGGCCTGTCTTTTACGAATGGCCTAAGTATGGCGCAGTGCTGGATGGAAGCCTGCCTGACACATCGGAGGTAGCTATCAAATCCTCCGGCTACGTGGTGCACACCCTGGAGGCGGCCCTGTGGTGCCTGCTCCAGCACGATACCTACGCTGCCACCGTGCTGGCCGCCGTGAACCTCGGCGACGACACCGACACCACCGGCGCGGTAGCCGGCGGGCTAGCCGGGCTGGCGTATGGCGAAGCGGGTATTCCGGCCGAGTGGCTGGCCGGGCTGGCCCGCCGGGCCGATATCGAGGACCTGGCCCAGCGGCTGGCGGTGGCTAGCTAGCCGCTACTCGCCGCCGGTGGTGGCGAGGGCTTTTTGGGCGGTGAGGGTGGCGCCGGCGCTGGCGGCCATTACCAGCACCACGGCCACCCACTGGGCGGGCGTGAGGCGCTCGTGTAGAAAAAGGAGACCGCAGAGCGCAGCAGCAGCCGGCTCCAGGCTCATCAGAATGCTGAAGGTGCGCGTGGGTAATGACCTGAGCGCCTGCATTTCCAGCGTGAAGGGCAGGGCGCTGGACAGCAGCGCCAGGGCGCAGCCCAGCGCCAGCAGGTGCGGCGTGAGGTGGCCCAGCTGCCCCGCGCCCAGGCCAAACGGCAACACCGCCAGCGTGGCAAACAGCATACCCACGGCCACGGCCGTGTTGCCGGGCAGCACCTCGGCCACGCGCCCGCCCAGCACGATGTAGATGGCCCAGCAGCCGCCCGCCGCCAAGGCAAACAGCATCCCCACCACGTCGATGCCGTGGCCGCCCCAGGGCGCGATGAGCGCGATGCCCGCGCCCGCCAGCACGGCCCACAGCACGTCGAGCCAGCGGCGCGAGCCGGCCAGCGCCACTACCAGCGGCCCCACAAACTCCAGCGTGACGCCCAGCCCCAGCGGCACGCGGGCCAAGGCGCAGTAAAACAAGAAGTTCATCAGGCCCAGGGCGAGCCCGTAGGGCACTACGGCGCGCCACTGCGCCGCCGTGAGCTGGCTCAGCCGGGGCCGCACGGCCACCAGCAGCATAAGCGCCGAGAGCCCGATGCGCAGGCTGGCCGTGCCCGCCGCGCCCACCACCGGAAACAGCCCTTTGGCGATAGCCGCGCCGCCCTGCACGCTGATAATGGCTAAGAAAACGGCCGGTACCGGCGGCAGTGAAAATCGGGCAGGGCTAGACGTGGGCATGGGGCAAAGTTACCGCTGCCCCCGCCCACATCAGGCTTGCAGGGCCTGAATATGGTTGGTGAGCACGTCGATAACCTGGATGGTTTCCTCGCGAGCGGAGGCTTGGTAGGCCTGGGCGGCGGGGCTGTCGGGCTGCGCTTCCCAGCTGGCCAGGGCGGCCAGGGTTTCGAGGCGGGTGATGGAGGTATCGATGCGGGCGTACACGCTGGCCCATAGCTGCTGGTTCCAGGTGGGTTGCTGGAGCAGGTGCAGGCGCAGGTTGAGCAGGCTCATCACTACGGTGCCCAGGCGCTGAAGCAGGTCGGCCTCGGCGGGGCTGAACTTGCGGGGCTTGTGGTCGATAACGCACAGCACCCCAATGGGGTAGCCCTCGGGCGTGCGCAGCGCGCTGCCAGCGTAGAAGCCCAGGTTGAGGCGGTGCACCAAGGCGGGATTGATGAGGTCGCAGGGCTCGGCGCCGAGGTCTTCGAAGATGCTGATTTCCTCGTGCAGCATGGCCACCGAGCACAGCGTTTCCCAGCGGTTGACGCGGTCCATCGCGGGGTCGAGGCCGTAGTTGAGGCCGAAGCGCACTTCCTCTTCCTCCACAAAGGCGATGATGCCGATGGGCACGTTGAAGAGCTTGGCTGCCAGGCGGACTAGCTCGGCAAACGTCTCATCCTGCATGGTATTGAAAAGCTGGTAGGGCCGCAGGGCTTGCAGGCGCAGGGCTTCGTCCAGCGGATTGAGGAGGGTAGGGAGCATTTGCATAAGCTGAGCACCGGGAAGTGAGCGGGTACTTTCTTAAAGTCAGATTTTCAGCCTATAAAATTAAGGAGTAAGGTCGAGGTTCTGATGAAGAAATTATAAAATCTGTCTGAGCAGGCTAAAAAAATCTTCTTAAAGTACCAGGTGATTAGCAGCGACCTGCCTCAGGCCAGCAGGTATGGGCGCTCCTGGTACACCTTCCATAAAAACTCGCCGGCCAACGCATTAACCCTGGCGGATTTTGGTTGAGTAGCCTGGCCTGCGTCATCCTTATAGAAGGCCTCGGGTAGGTAGCCGGTGCCCGCGTGGGCGGCCTGTATCGCGTGTACGCAGTCGCGGATTTCCGCTTCATCGGGGCTGGTGAGGCCGCGCAGGGCCAGGCTGCCGGGGTTTATCAGGTCAAGGCCGGTGCGCGGGCTACCGATACCTTCGCCTGCTGAGCCTTTGAAAAAGAAGGGGTTGTTTATTGAGATAGCTAACTGTCGGTTGTTCAGGTAAATAGGGTCATTGAGGGGCAGCGCGCCTAGGTAGGGCAGGCTGAGCAGGCTGGGCACGCTGGCGTCGTCCATGATGACGTGGCCACCGTAGCCATCGACCTCGTAGGCGTATACCGGGCTTAGCGACGGGTGCGCGACGAGGGCGTGCTGGCGCAGGGCCACGCCAATTTCGTCGGCCAGGGCCATTAGCTCATTATAGCCAGCTTGCTCGTGGGCGATGTCGTAGAGCATGAGCGCGGCCTGGCGCAGGCTGGCCACGGCAAAGAAATTGGCAGGCACCGAAAAGGGTAGGAGCGTAGCGTCGCCGCTGGGCCGGAAGGCCGAGGCGATGAGGCCGCCGGGCCGCGCTGGGTAGCCAGCGCCGGCCAGCGCCTGGGTGTCGAGGGCATTGGCCGTTGGGCGCTGAAAGCGGTAGGGTCCGGGGCCAGTTTGGCGCTGCTGCTCGCGGAAGGTCTTTACCGTCAGCCGGATGGCCTCGCGCCACTGCTGGTCGAAGGGCTGCTCGTCGCCGGTGATTTTCCAGTAGTGATAGCCCAGCCGGATGGGGTGGCAGAGGGAGTCGAGCCCCCATTTGCGCTCGTGGACGCCGGGCTGCCACTGGCCCACCTGGGTTTTATCGAGGTAAAAGGAATTAGCGTACGGGTCTTGCAAGATGCACTGCGTCTGGCGGTTGATGATGCCAGCCACTAGTTGGCGCAGGGTCGCGTCGCGGGTGGCGAGCGCCAGGTAGGGCCACGCCTGCATCGAGCTGTCGCGCAGGCTCATGGCGTCGAGGCCGTCGGCGCGCACGAAGGTATCGGCCCGGCCCGCCAGCGTGGTATGCGTCACATTATTATCCAGCGTGTTGGCCAAGCAGTTGCCAAAGAGCCAGCCCAGTTCCGCGTCTTTCACCCGGCCCTGAAACTCGGTAATAGCCGCCTCTACGGCCGCGCTGCGAAACCGCCGCTGGCCAGCGGCCGGCCGCACCACCGGAAAGGCCGGGGCTGCCAGCAGCGGCGGCACACTCAGCAAGGAACTGGCGGCCGGCTGGCCCGCGCCCCGCACGAAAGCTCGGCGTTTCATAGCAAAAATAAGAATAGAACGACTACAAAGATGCGCCCAAAACCGCCCCGCCAAACGCCAAAAAGGCCGCCCAGATACTGGGCAGCCTTTCGACTGGTGCTATGGTACCACCCGATACTATAGCTTGGTAAAGCGGCGGCTCAGGGTTTGCTGGCTGGGCGTGGTCACGAGCAGCTGGTAGAGGCCGGCGGGCAGCGCGGCCACGTCGAGCGACGTACTGAGCGCGCCGCTGCGCACGGCCTGGCCCAGGGCGTTGAGCACGCGGTAGGTGCTGCCGGCCAGCTCGGGCGCGGCGGCCAGCTGGAGCTGGCTGCTCACGGGGTTGGGGTAGAGGCTGAGTGGCTCGGCGTTAGGGGCGGCGCTGGCGGCGGCTAGGGCGGGCGCGGCTTCGCGGGCGCCGCTTACTTTGGTGATGCGCACCCAGTTGAGGTTGTAGCCGCCGGTTTGGGCGTAGATGCCGAAGTTGTAGGTGCCGGCGTTGAGGGTCACGGTTTTGCTCACGGTGGTCCAGGTTTGCCAGCCGCCGGTGCCGGGCAGGGTAGTGCTGCCCAGCTGCGTGGTACCCGCGTTGAGGTCGGCCGAGATGGTGCCGCCGCTGGTTCCGCTGGCCGCCCGGTACTCGATGGTATAGGTGCCGGTGGTGGGGAAGGTGACGTTGTTCCACACCAGGTAATCACCCTGGTCGATGAAGCCCATATCCTGGCCGCCGCCGGTGTCGGTGGTGGTCTCGGCGGTCATGCCGTTGTTGACGTTGGCGGCTTCGGCTTGTAGCAGTACGCTGAAGGCTGAGGTGTTGGCCGACTGTACTTTGAGCGAGGTGGTCTGGTCGTTCCAGTTGCCGGTGCTCAGCGCGTTGTTCACGAGGCAGCTGACGTTGCCGGTCAGGCTCAGCGTGGAGCCGGCAAAGTTATCGTTCGTGTACAGCACCACCTGGTAGCCGCTGCTGACTTGCAGCGAGGAGACATCGTTGTCGAGAATGCCCTTGGCTTGCAGCTGCGCCAAGGTGTAGGTGCCCACCGGCAGCGAGGTGGCCGTGCCGGTGTAGTTGCAGTCCTTGTACACCGTAGCCACGCCCGTAGCTGGCTGAGACTGGCCGGCGTAGCCGCCAAACGTGGCTATCACCCTCGTGGGCTGGGGCGTTTGCAGGGTAGCCGACTGGTCAGCCACGTCGTCGTAAGCAAAGCCGTAGGACAAATTATCTACGCTGATGCCGGGCAGGTGCCAGAAGCGGGCGTAGTAGTTGTAGGGCGCGGTTTGGTAGTATTTGCTCACGTCGTACCAGTTTTGCTGGCCCACGTTGGCGGTAGTGGTGTTCACCACGTGGCGGTTGATGGCCGCTGTCAGCTGGGCCTGCACCACAAGGTCCACGGTCACGTCGCCCACGCCGCTGGCCAGCACGCCCTTGCCCTCAAAGGCTTCCTGCGTAGTCGGCCGGCGCGAAACAATGCCCGTGCGGCCCGTGAAAGCACCCGATTGCCCCACCACCACCAGGCGGTCATCAGTGCCCACGCGCCCTTTGAAAACGCCCGCGTTGCCAGCGTAAAAAATTAGGTCTTCGCTCTTATACTTGGCCCAAATGGCGTCGATATACGGCTTGAAGTAATTGCCATACGGCCCGGCCGTGGTGCCGTTGGTGCCGTCGTAGAAGGCGGGCGTTTTGCTCGGGAACGAGATAACGCCGGTCGTATTATTCACCGTGCCCTGAAACTCGGTGGGCACGTTGGCCTTGTAGGCCGCCACGATGTCGGCGGCGGTTTTCAGCTCGCCGGTTTTCTTGTAGTAGCCGTTGCCGTACAGCTCGAGGCCCATCGGGTAGGCAAAGGCATCGACGCGGGTGGTGTTGCCGAAGAAGCCGCCCCCGTTGTTGGTCAGCTCAATAGTTTCGTAGAGAATGCCCGTGTTGGGGTCGGTGGGGCTCTGCGGGTTGGGTGCGGTGTAGCCCGAGGGCGCACCATTGGCCCCGAAAAAGTAAAAGTACAATTGCTGCCCCTTGGCAATGTACACCCGGCAGCCCGCGATGTAGGGCAGCGTAAAGGTGCGGTTGGGAATGTTGCTGAGCTTGGTAAAGCAGGCCGCGTACTTCGAGTTTTGGCCCGGCCCGGTGTTGCCGCTGATGGTGGGGCCGGTGACGGTGTTGTAGCTGCTGCTCATGGGCAGCACCTGGCTGTTGGCCGCGTTTATCCATACGTGGTTGTTTGAGGGGTCGATGCCCACGATGGCCACATACAAGTCGCTATCCGCAAACGGCGACGTGTTGTTGATGGTAAACGGAATGCTGCCCTGCGCCTGGCTGCGGTGCGGCAGCAGCGCGCCCAGTAAAAGCAGCCCTAACAGGGCGAAAAGTGAAGGTTTTTTCATGTGGAAAAGGAATTGGGTGGGAATGAAACAAGGCGTGGAAATGCCCGCTACCCAGCCATCAAGTCGTAGCGAAGTGGCTAGCCAGCCCAGATGCTCCTGGGCGTAGTGCAGGCAGAAAATGCGGGTAAACTCCGGCCGGAGTAAGCCCCTGGTTTAGGCAGCCAAACAGTGGCTGGCCCAGGGCGGCGGTCAAAAGTAGCCGCGCTAAGCAGCTAAAAAAAGCCTTGTTTCCAACCGGAAACAAGGCTTTTCGAGGGGCTGGCAGTTACGTCGCACGGGGTAGCCGGTTAGGCCACCCGGCACCAGCTTGTGGTTCGCAGCAGCCGGCTTTCAGTGGCCAGTATGGGCAAGCAAACTACCCCGGTCAGTGCGCTTAAAAAACAATTTTTTACAAAGAGAATTTTGAAAAAACAGAAAAAATCCGTCAGGAAAGGCGCAATAGGTGAGGCTATTGCCAAGCGCAGAAAAAAACGGCTGTCATCCTGAGCTTGCGAAGGATGACAGCCGAGTAAGAAGTGAAAAACAGGCTTTTAAGCAACTGCTAAAAAGCCACCGCTTCCTGCCCTTCCATTAAGTGCGCCTCGGCCGACTTCCGCAACGCGCAGCGGGCGCAGCAAGCCTTAGTAGGCAGCGTACTGGTGGGTAGCAGCAGCGCCGGTACGCGCAGGTGGTAGGCATCGGTGCGCCGGTAGAGCGGGTTGAAAAAGCGCCGTACCAGGCAGCCATCGGCCGTGGCCAGCACGATTAGCTGCGCCTGCTGGCGGGCGCAAAACTCGCTAAGGCCTTCCAGCGCATCTTCTTCGGCCAGTAGGTGCGTAGCCGCGCCCGGCAGGTGGGCGCGGGCCGCCAGCAGCGCTCTCTTGAGCGAAGCCAGCCCCGCGCTGCCCGGCGCGTGAAACTGCACCAAATCGAAGTGCGCTGCCGGCGTGCGGGCCAGCGCCGCGAGTGGGGCCAGCTGCGCCCCGCTCAGCCGCGTGAAATCGCCGCTTACCACGAGGTGGCCCGGCAACTCGTGGCGGCCGGGCGGCACCAGCAGCACGGGGCAGCTCACGTGCTCGGGCAGTAGGCTAAGCGGCGCGCCAGCCGCCGTAGCGGCGGCGCAGTCGGTGAGGGTGAGGCCCGTCACCACAAGGTCGGCGCGGTAGCCGGCCACCAGCACTTCGAGGCAATCGGCCAGCGGCTCGGAGGCCAGGTGAAAGTGGTAGCTGATGCGGCGCCCATCCTGGCGGGTAAGCTGCTGATAGCGCAGGCGCTCGGCCAGCGCCCCCAGGCGGGCTAGCTGGGTGGCGCGGTGCTCGGGCGTGAGGGCCTCGCCCGCCGTGCTGTATACCAGCACTAGCTCGGCGGGCAGGCGCACGGCCAGCTTATTGGCATAAAGCAGCGCGTTTTCGGCCGAGGGAGAAAAGTCGAGGGGCACCAGGATGGTTTGCATAAGTCAGGTAAGTAGCTGCGTGAAGGAGGAAAAGCCGCTGGGCTAGCCTGGGGCTGGGTTGCGCTAAGCTGCCATGCGCTCGGGCGCTATGGTAGACCGGGCTGCGGCCGGCGTAGCCGCTACCGATTCGGTGGGCGCGGTGGGCGTCTGGGCCGGGGCTAGGGGGCGTGAGTCAACGCGGCGGGAGGTGGTGAAGGCGATGAGCAGCACGAGGCAGGTCAGCACAGCTAACCCAACCACGGCGGTCAGCAGGCCGTGGGTCATCCAGGAAAGCATGTCGGCGTTGGCGGCCGCCACGGCGGGCGAGGGTGCGGTGACCTGGGCAGCCGCCAGGTGGCTGGTAAACCCACTGGCTAGCAGGAGCACAAAAATCCTGGCTGGAAAGGCGAATTTTGGGGCTGCTACCGATGGCAAATAGGTGGCTTGCATGGGGCGAGAGAACTAGGGTGAATGACTACTCCAAAGGTCCTGGCACACCCCAAAGGCGGATATGAGGCTGCTCAAGCTTCATCTTGATTGATGTCAAACCAGCGTTTGAGCCCTGCTAACCCCATGCTGCGCCACATGCAGCAAGCCCGCCACGGCGTCGGCATCAGGCAGGCCCGGCTGGCGCCAAAGCTCCACGCCTTGGCGCACGAGCACGCAGGCCGGCAGCGTGGGCGGCCCAAAGCTGCGCACCACCGCCGGGTGGGTTGCCTCCTCGATGGCCAGCACCCGCACGGTGGCACCCAACTGCTGCTGCAACGCCGCAAGGGCATCCGTGGCCGCCGCGCCTGCCCCGGGTGGCAGCAGCACCAGCAGCACCGCCGCATCGGGCGGCGAGGTGGGAAAGAGGGTCATGGCGAACGGGCAAGACGGAGGGAGCCACAAAATTCCCGGTAATGCTAACGCCTCGCTATGAGGCACCTCAAGCCGGCGCTTGATAATTGTCATGGGGCCGGCTGTGCGCTATTGCCGACCTTTGCCGGGGCTAGCGCTGGCTGGCCGCCGCCCTGTCTCCATGCCCCACAACTCTTTCGCCCGCGCCCTTACCCATGTGCTGCTGCACCAGGCAGCGGAGTTTGTGGGCGTGTACGATGCCGCCGCGGGCCGCCTCACACAAGTGAACTTGGCCGGTGCGCAGCTTTTAGGATACTCTTCCGAAGAAGCCCTGCTGGCCGCTTCCGGCCCCGTGCCGCATACGCCGGCGCTGGCTCCCGCTGCCTGGGCGGCCTTGCGTACCCAGGCCCAGCGCATGGGTACGCAAGCTATCGAAACCGAAGTTGTCAAAGCCAACGGCGAAGCCTTCCAGGCGCGTATCGAGCTGACGTACTTTGAGGTAGAAGGGGCCGATTTCTTCCTGCTGCGCTTGACCGAACAAAACCGGCTGCACCAGGCCGAGCGCGAGCTGGCCCAGAGCGAGCGGCGCTTCGAGGCCGTGGTAGCCAATGCCACCATCGGCATCATCGTCTGCAACCGGGCGGGGAGTATCGTGTCGGCCAATGACCTAGCGCACCAGCAGTTTGGCTACGCCGCGGGGGCGTTGCGCGGGCTGCTCATCGAGGCGCTCGTGCCCAGCGCCGCCGGCCGCCGCCACGCGCAGTCCCGGCAGTCGTTCAACGAGGCACCGCAGGTGCGGGCGATGGGTGCGCACCGCGGCGACCTGGAGGGCCTGCGCCGCGATGGTTCCGTATTCCCGGTGGAAGTGAGCCTCAGCTATTTCGAGCTGGATAGTGAACTGTACGCCGTGTCGTACGTGCTCGACATTACGGCCAAAAAGCAGGCCGACCAGGCCCTGCTGGCCGAGCGCCGGCGCGTGGAAGGCCTCAACGCCGAGCTGGAGCAAAAAATGGCCGACCGCACCCACGCCCTGCTCACCACGCTGGCCCAGCTGGAGCAGCGCCAGGCCGAGCTGGCCCAGGCGCTGGCCGCCGAGCAGGAGCTGGGCGAAATGAAATCGCGCTTCGTGAGCATGGCCTCGCACGAGTTTCGCACCCCGCTCACGGCGGTGCTCACCTCGGCCTCGCTCATCGAGAAATACCCCGCCGCCGAGCAGCAGGACAAGCGCCTGCGCCACCTCGACCGCATTCGCCAGTCGGTGAACCAGCTGAACGATATCCTCGAGGAATTCCTGTCCGTCGGCCGCATCGAGGAAGGCAAGGTGACGGCCCACCCGGCCCACCTCAACCTGCCCATTCTGCTGCGCGATGTGCTGGCCGACATGCAGGGCCTGCTCAAACCGGGCCAGCGGGTGATGCAGGCCATCGACTGCACCGAGGCGATGTGGCTCGACCCCTCGCTGCTGCGCAAAGTCCTCGTCAACCTGCTCTCTAACGCCAGCAAGTACTCGGCCGAAAGCGCCGTGGTGCAGGTGCGGGCGGCCGGGCGCGCCGGCCGGCTCACGCTGGTGGTGCAGGACGAGGGCGTCGGCATTTCGGCCGACGACCAGGCCCGCTTGTTCGAGCGGTTTTTTCGGGCCCGCAGCGTCACCAACGTGCCGGGCACGGGGCTGGGCCTCTACATCGTGGGCCGCTACGTCGAGCTGCTGGGGGGCACCATTCGCCTCGTGAGCGAGCTGGGCCGGGGCACCACCGTTACCATTGTTATTCCGTATGAAAACGCTCCTGCTGATTGAGGACCACGCTATTATCCGCGAAAATACGGCCGAGCTGCTGGAGCTGGCCGGCTACGCGGTGCTGGCGGCCGAAAACGGCAAAGCCGGCGTCGAGCAGGCGCTGGCCACCCGGCCCGACCTCGTTATCTGCGACATCATGATGCCCGTGCTCGACGGCTACGGCGTGCTCCAGATTTTCAACCAGCACCCGCAGCTGGCCGGCATCCCGTTCATCTTCCTCACCGCCAAAACCGAGCGCGCCGACCTGCGCCGGGGCATGGAGCTGGGGGCCGACGACTACCTCACCAAGCCCTTCGACAGCAGCGAGTTGCTGAGCGCCGTGGCCAGCCGGCTCGGCCGTTTCCAGCACCTGCGGCCCGACTACGACCTGGCCGCCGGGGGCCTGCCCGAGTTCCTGGCCGATGCCCGGCGCGTGGGCCTCACTAGCCTCACCCTCGACCGCCGGCCCCACCCGGTGCCCGCCCGGCAATTCATCTACACCGAGGGCGACGAGCCTATTCGCCTGTACTTCGTGCAGGCCGGCCGCGTCAAAACCACCAAGGCCACCGACGCGGGCAAGGAGCTAATTACGGGCTTCTACCAGCCCGGCGAGTTCTTCGGCTATCAAGCTTTGCTGGAGCAAACCCCGCACCACGACTCGGCCGTGGCCGTGGAAGAATCGACCTTGCTCTACATCCCGGCCGAAGAATTTACCGACCTGCTGCTGCGCAATGCCGAGGTCAGCCAGCAGTTTATCCGGCTGCTGGCGGGCCGCGAGCGCGAGCGCGAGCAGCAGCTCGTGGAGATGGCCTACCACTCGCTGCGCCGCCGCGTGGCCGACGCCCTGCTGCGCCTGCACGAGCCTGCCAACCCGCTCATCTTCCTCACCCGCGAGGAGCTGGCCGCCGTGGTGGGCACCGCCCCCGAGTCGCTCAGCCGCACGCTCAGCGAGTTTCGCCAGGATGGGTTGTTGGAGCTGACACCCCGCAGCATCCGGGTGCTGCACCCCGAGGGCCTGCGCCGCAGCAACTGGTAGGTTTGTAAGTGCTTAATTGGTAAGCGGTATAGTGAATATTCGCCTGTCATGCTGCGCTCACCAAGCAGCGTTTCAGCGCCGGGGTCAGGAAGCGTTGTTGAGCGCGGGCCTCACCTTCCACTCCCTGAAAATACGCCGGCCAGCTGGCCAGCCGGCCAACGTAGCGGTATTAGGTGGCGCGAGAAGTACCTGGCTCAACTAAAAAAAGGCCGCCCCACCGGGACGGCCTTTTTGGTTGGGGTATTTGCGCAGCCGGGGGCATTACAGGGGGTAGGGCGTGGCGGTCTGGTATTGCCAGGTAAAGGCCAGGTCGCGGAGGTAGCCGCTAGCCGTTGTGGTGCCGGCCACCGCCACCAGCCGGGCCGCTACCCCCTGCGGGGCAGCCCCGAAGAAGGCGCTGCCGCCGCTACCGCCCAGGCCAAAGTCGCGCCCGGCGCTGGTGCGGAAGTACAGCTGGTCTATCTGCGAGCTGCTACCGCCGTACAGCGCTACCAGTCCCTCCTGCACGTCGGGGTCGAGCGCTACGCTCACGACCGCCGGGCCGCCGGTTTGGCCCAGCGCGGCCACGCGGCCGTCGGCAAACTCAAATTTCAACCCGATAAGCCCGTGGGCACTGAGGCCATCGGCCGCGTAAAGGCTAACCTGCGCGAGCGTGCCGGTGCTTAGGTCGGCGTGCAAGGTGGGGCTGGCGAGGGGGCCGGCGGTGGTGGGCACGGCCACGCTTACCGTTTGGGGCGAGGGCACCCGGCGGAAGGCGATGGTGGGAAACGCGACCGCCCCCGGATTACCGGCGTGGCCGGGGTTTTCGCCGGGCTGGGTATTGGCGGGGGTAAGGTAGCCCCAGAGGCCGGCCGGAATGGCATAGGCTTGCAGCTGGGCTTCGTACTGGCGGCGCACGAAGGCCTGCTGCTGCTGCTGCGCCGCCGTGGCATCGGCCTGCCGGGTGTACTGCACGGTCGAGCCGGTGTAGCTGTCGGCCACCAGGTAGTTGGTTTGCAAGCCCCCCGTATCGGTCAGGGTTATCAGGTTGGCGCGCCAGTCTACGGCACCCGCAATGGCTTGGCGCACGGCCTCGGTGAGGACCTTGATGTCTGTTTCCAGCTTCCGGCGCATCTCGTCGTTGTCGGCGCTGGTGGGCGGCGAGTAGTTGGCGGATGCCGCGTCATCAGCGGGCGGGGCGTCAGCCGCCGGGGTGCTCAGGATGTCGTAATTGTAAACGCGCTCGGCCAGCATGAGCACGCTGATGGTGCCAAAGGCCAGCAGGTAAGTTAAGGTGTGCTCGGGCTGGCTCTTATCGAGAAAGTAGACCTTGTTATCGTCTAGCAGGTAGAGAATATGGCGCAGCTGCTCGGCTTTCGAGATGCCATTCGGCAGCTCGTTGTAGTAGCTGATATCGTCGCGATAGGTATACAGTTTTTTATCAAGCTCCTTGAGGGCGGCCTGGTCGAGGAGGCCCTGCATCATCGCCTCGGTGTAGGCCGTCAGGTCGTACCATACTTCGGCGGTGCTGGGGCCGCTCGGCCAAAGCGCATCGAGCAGCAGCGAAAACACGCCGCCTATTTCCGGAACGAGGCCCACCACGCCCGAGAGCACGCCCTCCAGCTTGGCGGCCGTCTGGTAGCGCTGGATGGTGGCCACCAGCGGGGGTATCTTGGTGCTCTGGCTAAAGCCAGCGGGGGCCGAGGCGGATACTTTCAGGCTCGTAATTGTGGCTCTGGTGTAGGCCAGCAGGTCGGCCACGAGGCTATTGGGCCCGAAGCTGGCCACCTCGTTGTCGAAGCTGGTGTCGTCGTAGAGCACCACCCAGGTGCCGGGGCCGGTAGTCAGCGAGTTGGGGTTGCGGTAGCGATAGTCATGAATGGTGTTGCCCTCCGCATTTTTGTCCACCCAATAGCGGTAGCCGTCGAGGCAGATGAGGTTGACTACCGCTCCCGCCCCCACAAGGGTGAAGCAGGTATCGGTGTAGCGCTTGCCGGCGTAGAGCTTCAGCCAGCAGTCGGCGGCCAGGGTGGGGCGGCTGGTGTCCCAGCAGGTGGGCTGCTGGTCATACAGCACGAAGCTGACAATGGTATTCTGCCAGGTGCTGCCATCCGGGTTATTCTTATGGCTCAGGTCTTTCAGCTCCGAGTTGGGACCTATTTTCAGCACATTCCCTCCCTGGCGGTGCTTGCTGAACACGTAGAGCCAGGTATGGGAGCCGGTTTTGAGCGAACTGATGCTGTCGTCCATCTGGTTCTTGAAGCTCGCGCTATAGCCATCCCAGTAGTATTCCGACAGGTCGTTGATGGACAGGGGCTGGTGGGCGGGCTGGTCATCCGGCTGCGTGTAGCGGAACGTGTGGGTGCCGCCGGACCCATAGTTCTTGTTTTCCCAGAATTGGACCCAGCAGTCGGGGGTGGTGGTGCTCATGCGTAATGCGGTGGTTAAGGAGGTAAGATGGAGAAGGGCTGCCTGCAACTCACTGGCCAGTAGAGTAGGGGCAAAGCTCTTGGCTAAGTTTGCCGGGGGCAGCGTGCCGCCTGTACCCTAAACAGGGTACAGGCCGCACGCTGCCCCCGGCTCCCGCACCTTTGCACGCTACGTGCCCTTCTGCTATCTCCGCCGTTTTCCCGTCGCGCTGGGCATTGATGAAGACGATGCGCGAGCTGCTCCGTGAGTATCCGGGGGCATTGATAACTACCTAATCTGCCAGACATTGGGGTAGGCCCGCGACCCGCCCGAAACAGCGAGAGGGGAATGACCACGCCCGGTGCGTGGTCATTCCCCTCTCGCTGTTTGCCTGGCGCAGAGCCAGCCGGTGCCTACTTGAGCAGGTCTACCTGGCCGCGCACTACCTCGCGGGCAATAGCCAGGTTGGTATCGCGCGGGTTTACCACGAGGTAGATGAATTTCTTGCCATCGTTCACCAGCTTCAGCAGGTGCAGCTGGTTGGTGAGCGTGATGAGGATGTCATCAATACCTTCGCCTTGCAGCTTGAGGGCGCTGATGGCCTTTTGCTTTTGCTTCACTACCTCAGTGTTGTAGGCGGCGGCGGTATCGGGGTTGATGGACGAGTTGGTGTGCGAAGCCAGGCTCATGCCCGAGCTGATATCAACCACAGCTACCGCCAGCAGGCCGGGCAAATCGTTGAGGATATTCTGGACGGCCTGGCCGGCGGGAGTAGAGGTAGTGTAAGCCATTGTGAGAAGAAAGAAGGCGGTAAAAGCGAGTGAGTAGCAGGTGATAACCTTTTGCTGCCACAAAGCTACCGGGCCTGCCGCCGGGCTTACTTGACGTTTGTCAATCCCGCGCTTGATAGTTGTCAACCGCCTTATTTCTCCGCTAAGCTAGCCCGCTGGCTCCGTCAGCGGGCGGCCCTGAATGGCGGCCGCCATCAGCTCTGGAAAGCGGGCCGGCGTGCAGGCAAAGCTGGGGATGCCCAGCGCCGCTAGCTGCTCGGCCACCCCGCGGTCGAAGCTCGGCGCGCCCTCGTCGGAGAGGGCCAGTAGCACCACCAGGTTGACGCCGCTGGCCTTGAGCGTGGCGGCGCGCTTTATCATTTCGCGCTCGTTGCCGCCCTCGTAGAGGTCGGTCACCAGCACCAGGATGGTATCGGTGGGCCGGGTGATAATTTGCTGGCAGTAGCTGAGGGCCAGGTTGATATCGGTGCCGCCGCCCAGCTGCACGCCAAAGAGTAGGTCTACCGGGTCGGTGAGGTTTTCGCTGAGGTTGACCACGGCCGTATCAAACACCACCATGTGCGTTTTTACGGCCTTGAGCGAGGCCAGCACCGCCCCGAATACGCCCGCGTACACCACGGAGGCGGCCATCGAGCCGCTTTGGTCGAGGCAGAGCACGATTTCCTTGAGCGCCTGTCCACGCCGGCCGTAGCCAATCAGGCGCTCCGGGATGACGGTGTGGTAGGCCGGCTGGTAGTGCTTCATGTTGGCCTTGATGGTGGCGCCCCAGTTGATTTCGTGGTAGCGCGGGCGCGGGTTGCGCACGGCCCGGCTGAGGGCGCCCTGCACGGCCTGGCGCAAGGGCTCGGCCAGCTTTTGCTCCAGCTCGCGCACCACTTTGTTCACCACTTCGCGGGCGGTGGCCTTGGCCTTGGCGGGCATGATGCGGCTGAGGGAGAGCAGCGTGCCCACGAGGTGCACGTCGGCGTGCACGGTGCGCAGGATTTCGGGCTCCAGCAGCAACTGGTTGAGGCCGAGGCGCTCCATGGCATCCTGTTGCATCACGGCCACCACTTCGGCCGGGAAATACTGGCGGATGTCGCCCAGCCAGCGGCTCACACGCGGGGCCGAGCCGCCGAGGCCGCCCTTGCGCTCGCCGTCGTAGAGGGCGGTGAGTACCTGGTCGAGCGCGCCGTAGTCGGCGGGCATTGCGACGGCGTTGTCGGCATCGGCGGCCGCGCCGAGCACGAGCTTCCAGCGGGGGGCGGTGGGGTTGTCTGGCATGGCAATCAGGCAAAAAAGTCGCTGGGGTCGGTTTCGCTAAAGTACTTTTTCAACTTTCCTAAATCGCCGAAATGCGGCAGCACGAGGCCCATGAAGGCGCGGGCCGTCGCCTGGCCGTCGGCATAGACGAGGAAGGTATCGCGGTCCTCGTCAAATTCGAGGTGCTCCAATAAATCGGGGTCGAACTCTTCGATAATCGTTTCGATGTGCTCGCGCCAGGAGGGGCCGTCGCCGCCGAATCCGTATTCTTCAAACAGCTTGTAGTAGTCGTCCAGGCCCGCCACTTCGGCCAGAATGGCAAACTGGCGGGGGGAGTCTGCCGGGGCTTTGGCAGCGGCAATTTTAAAGGGATAGGTGGAGGACATGGGGCAAGGTAGGCTAGCGGGGCTGCTGGAATCGTGGTAGCGTAGCGTATATTTTTCAGTTCGCGCTGCTTACCCGGCCGGCGCGCCCAGCAACTTGCGCAGCACGGGCAGCACCCGGGCGCCGCGGGCCCAGTCAAAATCCAACACCTCGGCCGATACGGTGGGCGCGGCCGGCCCGGCCCCGGCCAGGTCCATAAGCTGGCGGCGCTCGGGGGGCGAAAACTCGGCAAAGGCCCGGCGCAGCAGCGGCACGATTTCGCGGAAGGTATCCTCGGTCAGGCTGCCCAGCCAGGTATCGAGCAGGTCGAACAGCGCCCGGTGGTGAATGAGCACCAGGCCCGAGCCGCGCAAAAAGCCCTCAATCCAGGCGGTGGCGTAGGCGGTGGGCTGGGCGGGGGCCAGCGCTAGGCCCAGCGCGGTGGCGGTGGCCTCGGCATCGGCCTGGGCGGCGTCGAAGAGCAGGCGGCTGGCGGCCCCGGCCAGCAGACCCTGGCTGGCGGCGCTGCGCTGTACCACGGCCAGGGCGGCGTACCAGTCGGCCTCGTGGCCAGCATCTTGCAGCAGCCGGATGGCGGCATGGGTCGCCTCTATCTTCTCCAGCAAGGGCCGGGCGGCGTCGATGTCGAGGCCGGCGCAGGCGGCGGGCAGGCCGATGGCCAGGCGCGGCACCAACTGCTGCACCACCTGAGCGACCTGGGCGGTATCGGTGCGGCGCACGTTGCCGTAGCGCAGCACCTGGGCCAGCGGGGGCAGGGCGGTGAGCAGGTGCGTGACGTCGCGGGTGTCGGCGGCCAGGGTTTCGAGGCGGGCCACCAGCGCCGCGATGGCCGGGCCGAGGTCGGCGCGCAGGGCGTCTTCGAGCAGGGCGCTGACGGCGGCCAGGGTAGTGGCCTCGGCGGCGCGGGCGGTGGCGCGGCCGGCGGCGGCGGCCAGCACGGTGTTGCCCCAGCGGCCAGCGTCGAGCACGGCCAGGGCCATTTCGGGCGGCCACTCCAGCTCCCATTCCTCGTGGAAGGTGCCGGCCTTGCTGCCGCTTACGTGCTGGGGCTTGCCCCAATTAATATCAAGCAGGCGCAGGCGGTGGAGCAGGTGGCTGCGCAGCAGGTGGGTTTCTTGGCGCAGGTCGAGGGAGAGGGGCTTGGCGCTGGGCTCGGGCTTGAGGCGCAGGGTTTTCTGCTGCTGGGCCAGGTCTTGCTGCAAGGGCGTGGCGGGCTGGCCGGGCGGCACTTCGCCCATTTTTTCGCCGATAACTAATTCGCGCTGCACCACGGCCAGGCCCTCGGGGTAGCCGCCGCCCAGCAGGGCCACTGCCGCTTCCTGCAACTCGTCGATGCCCGGCAGGCTGAGGCCGCGCACGGCGGCCAGCGTGCGGGCCAGCCGCACACCCTCGATGGCGTGGGCCGACGACGCATCCAGGTCCTGGCTGCGCAGCAGGCGCGTGGCGCGTACCATCCACTGCGTCACGACTTCGGCGCGGGGCTGGGCAAACAGCAGCTCGTACCAGGCCGGCGAGAGCACGCCCGCCCCGTAGCCCGAGCTGAACGAGAGCCGCTCGTAGGTCCACGGTATCCAAGTGGCCTCGACGGGCGTTTTCTTGAGGCCCTTGAGCAGCGCCTTGTCTTCTTTCTTCTGAAAATTGGGCTCGGTGAGTACGGGCGCGTGCCAGGCCCCGCACACCACGGCCACGCGCTGGTAGCCCTGGGCGAGGGTGGCGCGCAGGGTTTCGCGCATGTAGGCCTCGCGTAGCAGGGTTTCGGGCGTTTCGGGGCGCTGCAACTCTTCGCGCAGCACGGTCATCAGCTCCAGTACCAGGGCGAAGGTGTCGGCGTTGCCGGGCGCGTGCTCCAGGTGGGTTTCCCACCACTGCTCGGAGTCGGCGTAGCCAGCCAGCCGGGCCAGGTAGGCCACGGGGTCTTCGGTAAGGGTGGCCTCGGGAAAGGCAGCGCTAGCCGACTCGGGCGCGGCGGCCTCCTCGGCGGGGATGGGGTCAGTCGGGTTAGTATCGGCTGGGCTGGCGTCGGCTGGGCTGGCATCAGCCGGGGCGAAGTCGGCGGGCAGGGCGGTTTCCTCCGGCTTGGTCTCCTTTTCCTCCTCTTCCTGCCCAAAGCGCAGGCTCATCGGCAGGTCGAAGCAGCGCACGTGCGCGCCCTCGCGCTGGCACCACTGCACGGCCTGCCACTCGGGCGAAAACGCGGCAAACGGCAAGAACGACGCCTGGCCCTGCTGCTTGGGATTGTAGAGGAGCAGGGCCACGGGCGGCACCAGCGCCGCGTCGGCGATGGTGGCCAGCGCGGCCTCGCCATCGGCGGGGCATTCGAGCAGGAGCATGTCGGGCCGAAAGTCGTCGAGCGCGGCCACGAGGCTGGCGGCGCTGCCGGGGCCGTGGTGGCGAATGCCGAAAATACGGAGGTCGGTGGGCATGAGGTACGAAAGCTTGTTGAGCGGCGGGCAGGAGCCGGCCGTTAGTTTTTCAGTAGAGAACTGAGCTGGAGCCACAGCCGGCCCAGCAAGGAGCCGGTAGCCGGCGGTAAGGTAGCGGGCGCCACCGGGCTGAGCTGCGCCTGCCGCCACGGTTGCGCCTGCCACCTGGGCACTACCTCGCAAACCTGCTCGGCAAATTCGCGGGTCAAGTGCTGGATTCTGTTCGGCGAATAAGACTGGGCAAAATGGTCCTTGATTTTGGCAATAACGGCTGGGTGGTAGCACACCTTGGCCCGTAGGTTTTCGACCAGCTTCGCATCAATAACCAGCGTGACGGGGCGCTTAGAGCTCCGGTGCTGGCCCACCACAATGAGCCGCGCGCACCCGCCTGGGTACCAGTCAATGATGTGCAGCTTAGCCCCCGGCGCGAAGTGTTTGGTGCCGCGCCGCGTTTCGGCCCCACCGGGGCCGTAGGGCCGTTCGGGCACCATATTGGCCACGGCCGTCCAATAAGATTCGGGTTCTGAAGACATAGGAAAGAGAGAGGCCAGCCAGTTGCAAGTTTACGGGGTAAATAGGGGGTTGCCAGCTTTGCCACGTCGCGCTATTCCGTAGCTTTAGCCTCCCGCCCGGCTCCTTTATTCTCATGCAACCCGACCAGTTCTCCACGGCCTGCCTGCACATCGCCCACCGCCCCGACCTCGGCTGCCTCGCCGGCCGCTGGCTCAGCTCGGTTACGGAGGCCGAGCTGCACGAGGGCTACGCCGCTCTGCGCCGGGCCGCCCTGCACCACGCCTGCGGCCACTGGCTCATCGACGCCCGCCGCCGCATCAATCGCAGCCTCAACGGACCCGAGTGGGTCACCACTCGGTTTTTGCCCGAGGTGCAGCAGGAGCTAAGCATCCCGCTGCGAGTGGCCTTCCTGGTACTGCCCGACTACCTGGGCGGCCTGCCCGTGGCCCTGCTGGCCGCCGCGCCCGGCAGCCCCGTGCAGTACGCCCGCTTCGTGGACGAGGGCGCGGCCAATGCGTGGCTGATGGCGGGGTAGGCTTTTGAGCCTATTCCTCCGTTTCAAAGCACTCAATGACAATCAAAGATGGAGCACCAATATCATGAGGCGATGCTTGTAATTCATTATCTGTTAAAGACTCTCTTTTGTCATCAAATAGAGAAGCATTATTCAAGGCGTTAGTAGCTAAAAAGCACATGCCATCGTAATCAAAAGTGCTTTTTCTATTAAAAGACTTATGGCCAGAGTTGATGCGGCGAGACATTTTTGATTTAGAGATTTCTAATAAATCCCAAATCATCCGACTCCAGACATCTGTCGTAGAGTCAGAGTTGGCGAACGCTCTTCCTGTCCTATACATTAGGAAGCTTATTAACTCGCTCGCTAAGTCAGTGCAAAGCTTAATTTCAATATTTGGCGTTGCACATCCGATGGGAAAATTGTGGGGGTAGATACACTGACCGGCAGTATTATCAATCAGCATATATTGTGCGCCCATTGAAAAAGTCTTAGGCGTGACATCTCTGGTATGTCCTGTCAATTTACCTGCTCTGCGGTAAGCAAATCGAGGCCAGTGAGTGTATAGCTTTAACTGATGAGCGTCAGAAGAAGGGATTCTAAATGATTTCTTATGGCTAATTTTTGCTTGAAAAAGTAGTGAATTAAGATTTCTATTTCCTCTAAGGTCAGTATTTATCAAAACAAAAAGTATATCACCAATTTCTGGAGATATACTCTCACCGAAGTCTGCAAGAGGTTTTTGATGACAGAATACACTGCTGATGCTGAATTTTAAAGATTTAAAAACCCTTGACATGATTTCAAAGAGCTTAGGAGTAAATTCTACAACTAGACCTGCTATAAAATCGGGCTCTTGGGCTACCTTCTTTAGCAACTCACATCTTTGAGTAGTTTCTGTGACACTATTATTTATTGCCTCAGAGAACTCTTTGTGCAGTATGTGATAAGCTGACTGAGCTTGAATAGGTAATTGCATACTACTTAAATCTTACTCCACCACTTCGCGGCAGGCGCGGTACAAATCCTGCCAGCCCTCGCGCTCCTTCACCACGGTTTCGAGGTATTCGAGCCACACCACGCGGTCGGGGGCGGGGTCTTTGATGACGGCCCCGGTGAGGCCGGCGGCGAGGTCGGCGGCGCGCAGGGTGCCGTCGCCGAAGTAGGCGGCCAAGGCCTGGCCAGCGTTCATCACCGAGATGGCCTCGCCGGTGCTGAGGGTGCCGCTGGGGCTTTTGAGCTTGGTTTTGCCGTTGTCGGTGCGGCCCTGCCGCAGTTCGCGGAAGATGGTGACGAGGCGCTGAATCTGGGCCAGAGCTGGGGCCTCGGCCGGCAGCTGAAGGGTGCGGCCCTGCTTCTCCACGCGGGTTTGCACAATCTGCACTTCCTCGGCCAGGGTGGCGGGTAGCGGCAGCACCACGGCGTTGAAGCGGCGGCGCAGGGCGCTACTCAGCTCGTTCACGCCCCGGTCGCGGTCGTTGGCGGTGGCAATCACGTTGAAGCCCTGGGTGGCCTGGATTTCGGTGCTCAGCTCGGGTATGGGCAGTACCTTTTCGGAGAGCATGGTGAGCAGCGTGTCCTGCACGTCGGACGGGATGCGGGTGAGCTCCTCAATGCGCACGAGCTGGCCGTCCTGCATGCCCCGGTAGAGCGGGCTGGGCACCAGGGCCTCCAGCGAGGGGCCATCGGCCAGCAGGCGGGCGTAGTTCCAGGAGTAGCGCAGGCTGTCTTCGGCGGTGCCGGCGGTGCCCTGCACCAGCAGGTTGGTGTGCCCGCTGATGGCGGCCGTGATGTGCTCGCTCACCCAGCTTTTGGCGGTGCCGGGCACGCCCAACAGCAGCAGGGCGCGGTCGGTGGCCAGGGTCGCCACCGCAATTTCCATGAGCCGCCGCTGGCCGATGTACTTGGGCTCGATTTCGAAGCCGTTGTCGAGCTTGCCGCCCAGCAGGTAAGTCACCACGGCCCAGGGCGAAAGCTGCCAGCTCGGCGGCTTGGGGCGGTCGTCGGCAGCTTTGAGGGCGGCTAGCTCTTCGGCGTACAGTTCTTCGGCGTGGGGGCGGAGGGCGGTCATTGGCAATGAGCAATTAATAGTGAGCAATGAACAATTTTAGGTACTTGTTATGCTGGGCCCGCGAAGCATCTTTTCACCGTTGAACGACTTGTTCTGGCGCGATAAGATGCTCCGCAAGCTCAGCATGACAGACGGTTTTTAAGAATTTTCAGATAGAAATTATCTGGGAAAGCAACTCGATTAAGCAGGCTCAGTGAGGGTGGCGGCGAGCTGCGGGCGCAGGGCCAGCAGATGCAAAAGCTGGTTGACTTCCTCCGTAAAGCGGGGCTGAATCTCGGTTAAATCGCCCAGCTCGGCGGTGAGCAGCGGCAGCAGCGTGGGCTCGGCGCTGGCGCCGAGGGCCAGCAGCAGGCTGCGCACGGCCTGGTCGCGCTCGGTTTGCTCGGGGGCCCAGGCGGCGGGCTGGCGCAGGGCGGCGCGCAGCAGCGGCAGCGCCCGCTGGCGCAGCGGGGCCGGCCAGGGCTGGTCGGCCAGGGCCAGCCAGGTAGCCCAGGCGCTGCTTACGGGTAGGGTAGTGGCCTGGGCGGGCAGGGCGGCCAGCAGCCAAGTGGTTTTTTGAGCGGCCGATAAAATTTCGGCGGCCTCGGCTAGCAGGGGCGAGCGGGGCGGCAGCGTGGGGCGCTGCGCCTCGTGCAATAGCAGGGCGTGGGCAAAAGCGGCGTCGTGGTGCAGGCGGGCGGCGCGTAGCCAGGCGGGCAGCAGCACGTTGGCCCAGTCGGAGGCCGCTGCCAGGGCCACGGCCTGGGTGGCGCTCACGTCCCAGGTGGCGGCCCAGCGGCTGGGCGGCAGCAGGGCCAGCAGCTGGCCGAGCTGGCCGGCTTTTTCGCCGCCGTGGTAGTCGGAGTTTTTTTGCTCGATGCCATCGCGCTGCCAGTCGGCGGCCCAGGTGGGTAGGGTAATTTCCAGGGTATTGCTGCCCAAAAGCTTGCGCTTGTAATGCAGCAACGGCTCGGCGCGGGCCCACAGGCGGGCCAGCAGGTCGTTGCCAGCGGTGCGGGCCAGGTAGCGGGTGGCGGTTTGGCGGGCTTCCTTGGCGCGGCCGGCAAGCAGCGGCGTCAGCACGGGGCCAAGCTCGGCGGGTAGGGGGGCGGCGATTGGCAGCACCTCCAGCGTGCCCAGCAGGGCGGTTTGGGTGGCGGCGGGCTCCTGCGGCAGGGTTTCGGCCAGGAGCTGGGCGGCGCGGGCGGGGTCGGTACGCAGCAGGCTTTCCAGGAAAAGCCGGCGCTGGGGCAGGGTGCCGGTTCGCCAGTCGGCCTCGCTGGGGCCGGCTTCGGGGCTGGTAGTTAGGATGAAGTGCCAGTCGGGGTTTTGCGCCGCCAGCCAGCGGCCGCGCTCCCCCAGGGCGGGGGCTGCCAGCGGGGCCGCGGGCTTGTTGTTTTCCAGCCAACCCAGCGCGTCGGGCAGTAGGGCGGGCGGCACGAGGCGCGCGTGCTCGGCCAATTGCTGAAGGTAGTCGCGGAGCAAATACGTGCGCAAGTGCGGGCTAGCCAGCACCTGCTTGAGTAAGGCGCGGCCCTGGCTACCCAGCGGCTGCCTGGTTTCGGGCGGGGCCGGGCTGGGGGCCGGGCTGGCCAGCGGCACGAAGCCAGCCTTGCGCACCAATGCCAGCGCGCCGGCCGTGAGCAGCAACTGCTGCTCACGGCTTTCGGCGGGCGGCAGGTCGCCGAGGTCGAGCGTAGGCAGGGCGTCGGCGCACTGCCGGGTGCCGAGCAGCGCCACGCGCAGCACCGTGGGCCAGGGGTTGACAGCGGGCGGTGCGGGTAGGGTAATAGGTTCAACCTCCGTAGAAAGCGCGGGCGACGCGGCGGCAGGGGCCGGGGTTTCGGCCTCCGCCGGGAGCCAGTAGCTGAGCACCCGCAACGCCCGGCCATCCCACTCGCCAAACAAAGCCAGCGGCTGGCCGCCGCTGAGCGCCAGCAGGTGCCAGCCGCGCGCGTCATCAGGTAGGCGTAGGGGCTGGGCGGCGGCCATTTCGGTGTCGTAAGCTTCCCACGTGCCGACGGTCGAGCGCGTCACCACGGCCCGAATACTGGCCGGAAACTCGCGCAGCCAGGGCTGGCTGGCCAGGGCGGCGGCGTAGGCATCGAGCAGCGTAGTGGCGCTGTGCAGCGGCGGGCGCTCGCTCGTGGGGTTGAGCTGGCGCGTGAGGGTAATCGGCACGGCCCGTACCGGCAGCAAGCCGGGAAAAAACGCCAGCTCGCCCGCGTAAGTAGACTGCACCAGCAGCGGCGTGGCAAAGGGCTGATTGCCAAATGAAAATTCCAGCACCAGGGCCGCGCGGCCCGAGTTTTGGCCATAAAGCCAGCTGCGGCGGGCGGTGAGGCGCTCTTCGGGCCAGGTGTGCTGGCCCAGTACGCGCCAGGTGTCGGCGATGACCAGGGCGGTGGGGTCGGCCAGCAGCTCGTCCTTTTTGACGGCCGTGCCCACTTGCTGGGTAATTTCCTGCTGGGCAGCGGGGGTTAGGTTGTCGCGGTTGAGGAAGGCGCGCACCAGCAGGTACACTTCGCCCAGGCGGCCCAGCAGATTGGCGGCCCAGTGGGGGCCGGCGGTGGGGTAGTCGGCCAGCTCGCGCAGGGCGGCGGCCAGGCCGGGCAATTGGTTATCGACGAGGCGGGCGGCCTGGCTTTCCCAGAAGCTACCGGGCTTGCTGCCCAGGTCGGCCACGCCGGCGCGCAGCAGGTCGAGCAGCCAGGTGGCGAGGTCCTCGGCCCCGGCCTGGCGGCGGGCGAGGCGCTGGGTATCGCGCTTGGTCGGGGCGGCGGGGCTGGCAGCGGGCGCGGTGGGGTTGGTGGCATCCTCACCTGGCTCTAAAGCGAGCGTGGCAGCTTTTTTGGGAGCTTTAGCGGCTACTTTTTCGGCTTGCTCTTCGCCTTTGGCCTGGCGCTTGCCCAGCCAGTCGGCGAGCCAGGCGGGCGGGGTGCCGGCGGGCACCAGCGCGGGCTGGCGGGCCAGCAGCAGCAGCAGCCCGGCCCCGTGCTTGCACGGAAATACCCGGCTGGGGCACGAGCACTTAAAGGCCGGCTCGGTGAGGTCGATGCCAGTCAGGTAGGGCTTGCTGCCGCTGCCCGCGCACTCGCCCCAGGCGGCGGTATCGGTGCGGCCCAGGTTGCCCCACTTGGCGGGGCCGGCCAGCTCCTGGCCCCGCTTGAGGGTGCCAGGGTCGGTGACGAGGGCGGTGGCTTGGTCTTCGGAAAAGGTAATCATGGGCGCAACCGGGGAGCTTACTTCGCGGCCCAAGTTAGGGGGTGCCGGCCGTTGCCCCGATTGGCCCTGCCCGAAAAATCCCTTGGCTGACCTGGGCTGGCTTTGCTGCGCTTTCGAGAGCCGTTACTTTGCCGCCCATGCAACCCGAACTCACCAACGACCAGCGGCCTTTGCTGGGCCTGCGCCCCGTGCTACCGCACTGGCAGCGCCAACGCTGGGTGCCAGGCACCATCATTTACCACGATGAGCTGGCTATCCGCAAGGTAGTGAGCTACTTTTCGTCGGCCGGCCCCGACGCCTTTGCCGAAGAAGATTATGATATCTACTTCACGCCCGAAGGCCTCTTGCAAACGGCCTCGGGCCGGGGCAAGCCGCGTGCCCCCACGGTAGCAAACCTGGAGAAGTATTATCCAACCGGCTACAAATTCTTTTTCGACGGGGCTACCACCTTCGCTACGTCGGCCCGGGGCGGGGCCATCACCCCGCTGCGGGCGCAGGGCGATTTTGCCTCGTGGGCGGCGGCCGCGCAGTGGCTGGCCGGGTTCATGGCGCGGCAGGCACCGGGCTTTCCGCAGCGCCTGGCGGCCCGGCTGCTGGCGCCCTTGCCGAAGGTGAGCTTTCGCCCGGGCGACATCGTGGCGTACCAGCTTTGCAACGATGCGGGGTACGGCTTCTGCCGGATTTTGCTCGATGTCAATAATTTGCGCGAAACCCCGTGGGTGGCTGACCCCGCTACCACTAGTGGCTACCATTACCTGAACCGGCACGTCAGCCCCATGACCATCGCCGAAGTGCTGCTGCTGCAAAAACCCAGCCCCACGCTGAGCCCCGCCGAAATAGCCCAAGCCGCGCGCCACCCGCCGGTGCTGCTCGGCGACTCGGGCATTCGTTGCGGCTTTCTGCCCATCGTAGCGCACCAGCCGGTAGTGGCCGCCGACCTCGCTAACCTCCCCCAGGCCCTGGAACCCCTCTGGAGCCACGGGCCGCACGGCTACTACTACCAGTGGGGCATTGCCGCCGCGCAGCTGCCCCTTGATGAGGAGCTGGCGGCGCGGTACGAGGCGGTGGTGCGGGCTTTTCCGGCGCGGCACTGCCCGCTGGCTTCCTTCGATGTGCAGGGGAATTTTTTCTACGAGCCGGGCCAGTTCAAGTACAGCCCCGGGCCGGGCGAAGTGGAGGGCTACGACCTGCGCCACCCCAGTCACCAGGCTCTCCGCCACGCCATTATGCGCAAGCTGGGCCTGCCGCCCGCGTGTAACTACGACGATTTTAGCCGGCACCTCGGCTATCCCACGGCCCAGGAACTTGTTGACTGGCAAGCTGCCCAGCCGCCTTCGCCCGATAGGTGGAAGTGGCGCTGGCGGTAGCCACCCGGCCCGGCTAGCGGCGGCGCCAAAAAACCAGGCCGGCGCACACGAGGGCCAGCGCCACCACCAGGCCGTCGCGCACGGTGCGGCCCTGCTGGGCCTCGTGCAGGTCGGCTTCCATGGTGCGCTGCTTCTCGGTGGCCTGGCGCAGGCGCTCTTGCAGGTTCAGCTGCTCGTCTTGCAGCTCGTGGAGGCGCTCGGCGGTGAGGTTGCGGTCGTCGCGGCCCGTATTCTGGAGCGTGGTAGTCGTGGTTTGGAGCTGGGCGGCGGTAGTTTGGGCTTGCTGGGTGGTCTGGTTGAGTACGGCCACTATCTGCTCGTCTTTGTCCACAATGCCTTGCAAGGCATCCACCACATCCTGCAAGTCCTGTTTAGAAGGCTTGTTGCTGAGGCCCAGCAGGCCGTGGCGCTGGGCGTTGGCCTCGGCGTATTGGCGGGTGAGGGCCTTGCGCTCGGTCAGCAGGCGGGGTAGGGGCGACTCGGGCGAGGTGGGGTCGGAAGATTGGGCCAGCGCGGCAGCCGGCCCCAGCAGGGCCAGCAGCACGGGCAGCGTGCGGAAAGAAAAGGTCATGGGCGCAAAGGTGGGGCCGGCAACTACGGCGCGGTCGGCTAGCCCGCCTGTTCGCAAAAAATGCCGTGGAGGTTACGCAGCCCCCGGCTTCACGGCGGCAATTTTAAGCGCAACCATCGGGCGGGGCGGGCCGTTCAGCTTGGTTACGGCGCTTGCCACTGGCTTATGAAGAAAGAAGAGATTGACTTCAGCGACTGGCAGCGCTGGCTGTTTGGCACGGCCCCGCCGGCCTTTACCCTGGAAGTAGCCCTGCGCACAGTCCTGATTTTTGCCTGCATGCTGCTGGTAATGCGCCTGCTAGGCCGCCGCATGAAGGGCCAGCTCTCGATTGGCGAACTGGCGGTGGTGCTCACCCTAGGCGGCATTATCGGCGGGGCGCTGCACAACCCCGAGATGGGCGTGCTGCCCAGCGTGGTGGTGCTGGCGACCATCCTGGCCATGCACCGGCTGGTCAACTGGCTGGCCTTCAAATCGCACGCGGTGGAGCGAATAGAGCAGGGCGTCCCATCAGTGCTCGTGCGCGACGGCCGGCTGGAGCTTGCTACCATGCACGAGCACGCTCTTTCGCAGGAGCAGCTGTTTGGGCTGCTGCGCAATAAGAACGTCGCCCACCTCGGCGAGTTGCGTCGGGTGTACCTCGAGGCCAACGGCCGCCTGAGCTTCTACAAGCTGCCCGAGCCCCGGCCCGGCCTGAGTGTGCTGCCCCGCGCCGATGCCCCCCAGCCCGCGCCCGACGGCCCCGCCCAGGGCCGCCGCGTGTGCGCCACCTGCGGCCACCTCGCCACGCCCACCGACCATGCGGGCACCCGTTGCCCGCGTTGCGGGGCCGACAACTGGCTGCCAGCGGCGGGCTAGGCCAGGCGCGCCGCCCTCTTTCATTCACAACTTACTACCCAATACTTGCAGCCGCACCTCACCGATTACCTGCGCATCCTGATGGGCGAAACGCCCTGGAGCTTCTTGCTGGAGGCCAGTATCCGCATGGTGGTGCTGTACCTGATACTGCTCTCGGGGTTGCGCCTGATGGGCAAGCGCATGGCCGGGCAGCTCAGCCGCACCGAGCAGGCGGCGCTGGTGTCGATGGCGGCGGCCGTGGGCCTGCCCATCCTCTCGCCCGAGCGGGGCCTGCTGGCACCCCTGATTATCGGCAGCATCGTCGTGCTCACGCAGCGGCTCGTGACGCGCTGGGCCGCCCGCCGCCCCCGCGTGGAGCACTTGCTGCAAGCCAACGTAAGCACCCTGGTGGCCGACGGCGTGCTGCAACTGCCGCACCTGGAGCACGCCGTGCTCTCGCAGGAGCGCCTGTTTGCCCAGCTGCGGGGCGAAAGCCTGGAGCACCTGGGCCAGGTGCGCCGCCTCTACATGGAGGCCAACGGCACATTCAGCCTCGTAGAGGAAAAGGACGCGCCGCCGCCCGGCCTGTCGCTGGTGCCGGGCTGGGACGAGGAGTTTCGGCAGCTTCAGCCGGTGGCGGCGGGCCGGTTTGCCTGCGGTAAATGCGGGGAGGTGCAGGCCGTGCCCACGCCGCCCGTCACGGCCTGCCCCCGGTGCCAGGCCCGGCAGTGGGAGCCCGCCGTGGAGGCATTAAAATGAATTTTTTGGGCGGTGGCTATCGTCGCCTGATACTAGGCTACTTAGCTCGCCGCCACGGCCGGGGCTTAGCTCCGCCGTAGGGCCGTTACTGCGCAGGTTATTCATAACCTGCTAGTTGGATGTAGAGTAAAGTGGGGAGTGCGGGAGGAGTAGCGTTGGCTTGGCCAGCCGCTCTCCTGCGCTGCTGGCCCTTGCCGGGGCCGGTGCCTTCCACGAAGCATTTGCCCAATGAACCAAGCAGCTACGGTAGAAATCTGGGGGGGCGTCGAATGCACCTGCCGCCGCGTCGGCAACGCGTATTCAGACCAGCTCACCCGCAACGGCCACCGCGACCGCCCCAGCGACCTCGACCGCTTTGCCGACCTCGGCCTGCGCACCCTGCGCTACCCCGTGCTCTGGGAGCACGTCGCCCCCGACAGCCTCGACCGCCCCAACTGGCACTGGCACGACGAGCGCCTGGCTCGCCTACAAGAGCTTGGCATCGAGCCCATTGCCGGCCTCGTGCACCACGGCAGCGGCCCGCGCTACACGGCGTTGCACCAGCCCAGTTTTGCCCCCGGCCTGGCCCGCTACGCCCGCATGGTGGCCCAGCGCTACCCCTGGCTGCGCTACTACACGCCCGTAAACGAGCCGCTGACCACCGCCCGCTTCAGCGGCCTCTACGGCGTGTGGTACCCGCACGGTCGCAACGACCGCACCTTCGTGCGCATCCTGCTCAATGAACTGCACGCCACTCGGCTAGCCATGCTGGCTATTCGGGAAGTCAACCCCGAAGCCCAGCTTGTGCAAACCGAAGACCTGGGCCAGGCCCACGGCACGCCGGCCCTGGCCGAGCAGGTAGCCTTCGAAAACCACCGCCGCTGGCTCACCTTCGACATCCTGGGCGGGCACCTCACGCCGGCCCACCCGCTCTGGAGCTACCTGCGCCGCCACGGCATTGGGGTCGATGAGCTGCAAGTATTTATCGACGACCCCTTGCCGCCCGATGTGCTCGGCATCAACCACTACGTCACCAGCGAGCGCCACCTCGACGACCGCCTGCCCCTCTATCCCGGCCAGGTGCCCATTAGCGGTCACCGCCACCGCGCCTATATCGATACCGAAGCCGTGCGCGTGGCTGGCGTGCCGGCCGCTGGCCTCGAAAACCTGCTGCGCCAAACCTGGGAACGCTACCACCTGCCTATTGCCATCACCGAAGCGCACCTCGGCTGCACCCGTGAGGAGCAGCTGCGCTGGCTGCACCAGACCTGGCAGGCCGCCAACCGCTTACGTGCCAGCGGCCTCGACCTGCGCGCCCTCACGGTGTGGTCGCTGCTGGGTGCTTTCGACTGGGACAACTTACTGACAAAAGACGGGGCCAGCTACGAGCCGGGCGTGTTCGACGTGCGCGGCGGCGAGCCCCGGCCCACGGCCCTCTACCACATGGTTAAAAGCCTCATCCAACGGGGCGACTATTCCCACCCGGTGCTAGCCAGCCCGGGCTGGTGGCAGCGCGACCTGCGCCTGCTCTGGCCCGCCGAAGCGGCCTAGCTAACTCTACCACTCTCTACCTATGGAAACGCAACCCATTCTCATTACCGGGGCCGCTGGCCGGCTGGGGCAGGCCTGCCAGCGCGTGGCCCACATCCGGGGGCTGCACACCGTGGCCCTCCCGCACGCCGACCTCGATATTACCGATTCCGCCGCCCTGGCGCAGGCCCTGCGCCGCTACCAGCCCTGGGCCGTGGTCAATGCCGCCGGCTGCGTCAGCATTGATGCCGCCGAGGCCGATACCGCCCGCTGCTATAGCGCCAACACCACCGGCCCCAGCCGGCTGGCCGAAGCCTGCGCCGCCCACGGTGCGCAGCTGCTCACGTTTTCCTGCGATTTGGTGTTCGATGGCCAGCAGGCCCGCCCGTACCGCGAGCGCGACGCGGCCCACCCGCTCAACGTGTACGGCCACAGCAAGCTGCTGGCCGAGGAGGCCGTATTAGCCCACCTGCCCAGCGCCTTGGTCGTGCGCACCAGCGCTTTTTTCAGCGCCTGGGACGAGCATAATTTCGTGAGCCGCGCCCTTACCGCCGCCCGCCAGGGCGAGACATTCACGGCCGCCAACGACCTGGTAATTTCTCCCACCTACCTGCCCGACCTGCTCAATACCGCCCTCGACCTGCTGCTCGACGGGGCCCACGGCCGCTGGCACCTCGCCAACCAGGGGACCTGCACTTGGGCCGAGCTGGCCCGCCAAACCCTGCGCCTGGCCGGCCTCGACGAGGCCGCCGTACAGGGCCGCCCGGCTACGTTCTTCGGCTGGGCGGCCCGCCGCCCGCGCTACAGCGCCCTCGCCAGCCACTACGGCGCCCTGCTGCCCAGCATCGAAAGCGGCCTGCGCCGCCACCTGCACGATGCGCAGCTAGCGCAAACAACCCAGCCGGCTCGGCTAGCCGCGTAGCGGATACCCTACTTCCGGCTGTCATGCTGACGAAGGAAGCATGACAGCCGGAAATAGGGTAGGGTACTTGAGCGATTAATCGTTTTACCGGGCAGAGTTTCGCCAGTTCCTTTTCTCAATCCCCCGCACGTTCTCCGCGTCTTTTAGCGTGAGTAGATAATCGGGTAGGCTAGCTAGCTCCCGGTCGTCGGGTGCCCCTACATAAGGCTTGATATAAATGGCGTTGCCATAATTCTGCCGCACCTTTTCGGGCGTATCGTCCACTATCAGCGTCCGTTTCAAGTCGAAGCCCTGGCGTACCACCTTCTTGAGGCGCTTAGCAAACTCGTACTGGGTACTACAATCCAGGCTGTCAAACCCCTGCTCATCCAGCCCCGGCAGGCGGAAGCGGGTGCAGCGCGAGCGCGCCCATACAAAGGCCGGCGTTACGTGGTCAGGAAAAGCCTGCTTCACACTGGCCATATGGTCGTCGCTGGCCGACGACCATATGGCCAGTGTGAAATACTCGACGCACTGTGTCAGAAACGTAGCCAAGCCCGGCCGCAGGTAGATATAGTAGTGGTAAACCTGTAAGTTAAAGTCGTCGCGAATTCTTTCGGCCGTGGCGTGAATCAACGTTTCGTCCAGGTCGAGGATGAGCAACATTTTTTCTTGCATACAAGGCAGCTAGCGCGGCTAGCCCAGTTCCTCCAGTACCTTTTCTACCCAGCCTTTGCCCCAGTCTTCCAGCTCCTGGGCGCTCCACAGCTGGGGGTAGAAGATGCGGCGCTGAAACTTGGGCGGCAGGTAGTTGCGCCAGTTGGTGCCGCCGGTGGCGGGCACGTCGGTGGGGTCGCGCTGGAGGTAGCGCACCGCCGACTTGTAGTGCATGAGCGGCCAGTTGACGTTCACGTTCACGTCGAGCTGCTTGAGGGCGCGCACCAGGCGCGGGTGGCGGCGGTCGGCCTCGGGCAGGCGCTGCACCACGGCCCAGGCGTTGCGGTGCTCGTAGTGGCGGGCGTGGGCCACCAGCTCGGGCGTGTACTTGCGCTCAAACTCCACCAGGGTCAGGGCCTTGGCGCCGGTTTCTTCCACCGTGGCGCCGGCTTGCCAGTAGATGCAGCCCATAAACTCCTCGTGGGTGGGGGCGTCGCCGAGCAGGCGGCGCTTTTCCTCGGGCACCAGGTTTTCAAGGGCCGTGCTGGCTAGCTCGATAAAGCGGTACTGCACACTCTGGAAGCCGGAGGCGGGCATCAAACTCATCCGGAATTGCAGGAACTGCTCCTTCTCCATGCCGTCCACCATCACGTCAAACGAGTCGATGAGGTTCTCGAAATAGCGGTTTACGCGGCCCAGGCGCAGCACTACTTCGCCCAGCGTGGGCGCTTGCAGCTCGCCCAGCTGCTCGTATTCGTGCAGGCAGAGCTTGAAATACAGCTCCGTAATCTGGTGGTAGATGATGAAGATTTTCTCGTCGGGAAACTTCGTGAGCGGGCGCTGCAAGCTCAGCAGTGTATCCAGGGCAATGTAGTCCCAATAGTTCACGTAGTCAGCGTGGTACAAGCCTTCGAGGTAAGCGGCCAGCTCCTGGCCAGCGGGGGCATAGCGGGCTTGCAGGCGGCGCAGCTGCGCCAGCACGGCGGGCGAAAACTCGGCTTCAAGAGCAGCGGCAGAAACGGACGGGGTGGCCATCGGCAGGGGAGTGGGGTGCGGTGCAAATATCGGCAGGGCCAGCCCGGTGCGCGGCAATGGCCCTGTGCCCGCTACTTTTGAGCCGCTGAGAAGCGTGAAGTATGACCAGCATAGCAGTTCGGCTTTCAGACTCGCCTTGCCATTCATACTTCATAACTCATAATTCATAACTCCCTCCCCGGTGGCCGAAAAATCCAGCATTTTTGACATGATAGGGCCCGTGATGATAGGGCCCAGCTCATCGCACACGGCGGGCGTGGTGCGCATTGCGCGGGCCGCTATCCGCATTTTGGGCGCGCTGCCCACCGAGGCGGTTATCACGTTTTACAACTCCTTCGCCCGCACCTACGAGGGCCACGGCTCCGACCGCGCCATCGTGGCGGGCCTGCTCGGCTACGCTACCGACGATACCCGCATCCGCACGGCCTTCGAGCACGCCGCCGAAGCGGGGCTGCGCTACACGTTTCAGAGCGTGGGCAACGCCTCGACGCTGCACCCCAATACCATCAAGCTCAACCTCACCGGCCCCGACGGCCACCGGGTAGAGGTGGTGGGCCAGAGCCGGGGCGGCGGCGTCATCCGCATCGTGGAGGTCGATGGCTTCGGCTGCGACTTCTCGGGCTCGTTGCACACGCTCATCATCGATGCCCACGACGTGCCCGGCTCCATTGCCTTTATCGCCTCGGTAATCGCCCACGACGAGTGCAACATTGCCACGATGGCCGTGTCGCGGAAGGGAAAAAATGAGGCGGCCCGGCAGTTTATTGAGATGGACAGCCCCATTAAGCCGCTCACCCTGGAGTACTTACGGCAGTTGCGCTGGGTGCAGCGAATTACCTATATCCCCACGCTGGAGTAAGGCCGATTACTTTCGCCTGCCGAGTGCGCGTGAAAAAGTGGTGAAGGGCAGTAATGCGTCTTTTCGGCCAGCGATAAAACGTCCGCGTAGCACCTCGCTCAACTTGTTGAAAATATCCGGTGGCAGTTGCCTTTCTTTGCCGGGCGGCCGCCGTCTTTGTAAACACGCCAGCCTCTCAACCTTTTCTATGACTGCACTAAGTACACGCCTGCTCCGGGCTTCGGTGGGGCTGGCCAGCCTGCTGGCCGCCGGGCCGCTGCTGGCCCAAACTCCGCAGCCCGCCCGCCCGGCTTCGCCGCCCGCGGCGGCGCTGGCCAGCCCGGCCACCGCCGCCACCGGCCCCTGGTCGCTGCAACGCGCCATCGACTATGCCCTGGAGCATAACCTGGGGGTGCGCCTCAACCAACTCACGGCCCAAAGCAATGCGCAGGTGCTGCGCCAGAGCAAGGCCGCGCTGCTGCCCACTGCCAACCTCAACGGCACCCAGGCCTGGAACTTCGGCACGAGCGTCAACCCGCTCACCTACGAGTTTCAAAGCCAGACGGTGCGCTCCAATAACTTTTCGGGCGTGTCGCAGCTGGTTATTTTCCAGGGCTTTACGCTGCGCAATACCATTAAGCGCAATGCCCTCGACTACGAGGCCAGCCTGCTGGATGTGACCAAGACGCGCAACGACCTGAGTTTGAACGTGGCCTCGCAGTTTTTGCAGCTCGTGCTGGCCCAGGAGCTGGTGCGTGCCAACCAGACGCGCGTGGCTAGCGACAATGCCCAGATTGAGCGCTCCAAAATCCTGCTCAAGGCCGGTAGCATCCCCGAAAGTACGCTGCTCGACAGCCAGTCGCAGCTGGCCACCGACGAGCTAAACGTCATTACGGCCCAAAACCAGGCCGACCTGGCCCGGCTGGCCTTATTACAGCTGATGAACATCGACCCCGCCACGGCCCGGGACTTTGCCATCGAGGTGCCGCCGCTGCCCGACCCCGACGACGAGGCGCCCTACTCGCTCGACCTCAACCAGACTTTCCAGACAGCCGCCAGCACGCTGCCCGAAATCAAGGCCGCCGAGCTGCGCGTGGTGAGCGCCCGGCGCAGCGTAGACCTGGCGCGGGGCAATTATTACCCGCGCCTGGCCCTCACGGGCTCCATTTTTACGGGTTACTCGTCGTCGTCGGTGTCGCGGGTGGTCACCGGCGCGTCGGCCAACAGCAGCTTCCCGGTTGTGACCGTGGACCCCGTGACGGGCGCGCCCACGACTACCGCGTTTTCGGTGCTCATTCCGGGCCAGCCCACGTTTGACGTGCTGCCCGTGCGGTACTTCGACCAGTTAAATAATAACCTGGGTAAGTCGCTCCAGTTCGGCTTGTCCATTCCGCTGCTCAACGGCTTGCAGGTGCGCACGGCCGTGCAGCGCTCCATCATCAACGAGCAGGCGGCCGGCGTGCGCGCCGAGCAGGCCCGCCTAACGCTGCGCCAGAGCATCGAGCAAGCTTACGCCGATGCCCGCGCCGCCCAGCTGCAATACTCGGCCGCCAAGCGCCAGGTGGCCGCGCTCACGCTCACGCAGCGCAACTCGGAAATCCGCTTCAACAACGGCCTGCTCAATGGCACCGAGTTCAACATCGCCAAAAACAACCTTAACTACGCCGTTTCCAACCAGATTCAGGCCAAGTACACCTTCATCTTCCGGCGTAAGGTGCTAGATTTTTACCAAGGCAAGCCGCTGGCATTGTGAATGAGCGAATGAGTGAATGAGTGATGTTTGCTTGGCATTTGCCCGGCAAATACTACTCCTTAACTCATCTATCAACCCACTCATTCACCAACTCACTCATTGTGCTAAATGAAAAATAATCGACTCATTATCATTCTGGCCGTGTTGGTCGTCGTGCTCATCGGCGGCTATTCGGTAGCTAAGAAAAAGGGCTGGATTGGCAAGCCCACCGGCATGGAAATCACGGCGGCTACCGCCGGCCCCGCCACCATCGTAGAAAAGGTGAGCGCCTCGGGCAAAGTGCAGCCCGAAACGGAAGTAAAAATCTCGCCCGACGTATCCGGCGAAATCATTGAGCTCTACGTGCAGGAAGGCGACTCCGTGAAGAAGGGCCAGCTACTGCTGCGCATTCGCCCCGACAACTACGTGGCCATGGTGAGCCAGCAGAGCGCCGCCGTGGGCACCCAGCGCGCCAACGTGGGCCAGGCCGAAGCTCAGCTTCAGCAGCAAACCGCCAACGCCAAGCAAACCGAGCTGACCTACCGCCGCCAGGCTTCGCTGTATAAGCAGAAAGTCATTTCGCAGTCAGACTACGAGGCAGCCCAGGCGGCGTATAACGCCTCGCAGGAGCAGCTGAAGGCCATTCGGGCGCAGATTACCGCTGCCCAGAGCACCGTGCGCAGCGCCCAGGCCGGCTTGCAGGAAGCCCAGAAAAACCTCAACAAAACCACCATTTACGCTCCGGTGAGCGGTACGGTGAGCAAGCTCAACGTGAAAAAAGGCGAGCGCGTAGTGGGCACCACCCAGATGGCCGGTACCGAAATCATGCGCATTGCCAACCTTAACAACATGGAGGTGCGGGTGAGCGTGAACGAGAACGACATCATTCGGGTAACCCTCGGCGACTCGGCTGACGTGGAAGTGGACTCCTACACCACCCAGAACGAGAAGTTCAAGGGCATCGTCACGGCCATTGCCAATACCGCCAAGGACGCCCTCACGGCCGAGGCTGTGACCGAGTTTGAGGTGCGCGTGCGCCTGCTGCCCGAGAGCTACCGCCACCTCATCAAAACCGGCGCCAACGGCCATAGTACGGTGCCCTTCCGCCCTGGTATGACGGCCTCGGTCGATATCATCGCCGACCGCAAAAGCGGCGTGTTGAGCGTGCCGCTGGCCGCAGTTACCACGCGCTCCGACTCGGCCGCCACCAAGGCCAGCCAGGGCGGCAGTGTACGGGTGGGCGGCAGCGGCCGCGGCGGCGGCACGGCCCAGGCCGTGGATGCCGACAAGCCCGCTCCTAAAGCGGCTATCCAGGAAGTGGTATTCGTCATCAAGAACGGTAAAGCTGTGCTGACGCCCGTAAAAACTGGGGTGAGTGACTTCCAGAACATTGAAATCGTAAGCGGCATCACCGCCGGTACGCAGGTGGCCAGCGGCCCCTTCCGCGCCGTGTCCAAGACGCTCAAAGACGGCGCTATGGTCGTGGTAAAAGACGCTGGTAGCCTTAGCAAAGAGGCTCTGGCCGACAACGGCGACAAATAAAGAATCAGCTTTCGACCATCATTTCCCGTAAAAGCGGGCCAACGCAAGTTGGCCCGCTTTTTAATTTTGCCCTTGATGTTACTTTCTACTACCCGCCGGCCCACCCGCCGCGCTTCGCGCTGGCAGAGCGCCGCGCTGGGCCTGAGCTTATGCGCCACTGTGGCCCACGCCCAGGTGCCGACCGTGCCCACCGATACCACGCTCCGCAAATACCAAACCCCGCCCGGTGCGCCCGATAAGCCCTGGTATAAGGGCAAGCTGGTGCGTGCCACCATTGTGCCAGCCGCGCTTATCGGCTACGGCATCAGCGTGGTGGACGACCACGGCTGGTACTCGTCGTATGATGCCAAGCGCGATATCCAGCGCAATTTTCCCAATTTCAATAACCACCTCGACGACTACCTCCAGTGGGCGCCCTACCTGGAGCTAGGCGCGGTGCTGGCCTTCGGCGTGGAGGGCCGCAACGACCGCGTGAACCTGGCGCTCATCCTGGCCAAGTCGGAGGCCATTATGCTGGGCTCGGTGTACCTTATCAAAGTGAGTACGGGCCACCTGCGGCCCGATGGCTCAGACAACCGCTCGTTCCCGTCGGGCCACACGGCGCAGGCATTTCTGGCCGCCAGCATCGTGCACACTGAGCTACGCGACAAAAGCCCGTGGTACGGCGTGGGAGCCTACACGCTGGCGACCACCGTCGGCGCTTTCCGAATGCTCAACAATAAGCACTGGGAAGCCGACGTCTTCGCCGGGGCAGGTGTGGGCATCCTCTCGGCGCACTTGGCCTACCTCAGCCACCGCCACCGCTGGGGCCGGCACCCCACCGACCGGCAGGGCGTCGGCATGGCCCTGCCCAAGCCCGCCAAGGCCGAATGGAGCTTTAGCCCCACCATGCTGCCCGGCGGTGGCCTCGGTGCCTACGTAAGCTGGCGGGCGAAGTAGCGCTAGGTGATAAGCCTAGTTACTTAAAAAGGCCGTCAGGCTGAGCTTGCCGAAGCATCTTGCCCGCTTCACTGGAATTACTAAGCCAACGAGGCAAGCGAGATGCTTCGGCAAGCTCAGCCTGACGGCCTTATTCTGTGATAATAGCTGCCTACCCAAAAACCTTCATCGACTCACCTTTGCGCTTGGTACGCACATGGTTGCGAATAATCTGCTGCACGTCTTTGTTATCGGCATAAGGCTGCACCGCGTCGCGAAAATCGCGCAGCTTGCGGGCCGTAAAGGTCTCATCGACGTAGCCGAAGCCCACGTAGCGGCCATTCTCAATTACGACCAGGGACTTTTCGTCGGCGCGGCGGCCGGGGCCGACGACCACGAACGACTCGTGCTCATACGTGATGCTGTCGATGGCCGCATCTACGCGCAGGTTGTAGCTCTCGGGCGCTTCCTGGCCCACGCACGCGCCCTGGCACTGGTGCACCTGATAGGCAAAGCATGAGCTGTCGGTTTTATAGAGGCCGCACATTTTCTGGCACAGGTTGTATTTGGCAACCTTGTGGTAAAGAAAGCCTTGGGCCTTGTACTGGTTGCCAAGCGCTATGATGGGAATTTCCGAGTTGCGGGCATCGGCACGGCCATAGTAGAGGCGCTTGTAGCCGTTGTCGTCGGTTTTGAGGTAAATGCCCGCCGGGAACACCGAGCGCCGCTGGGCGCGGTTGTAGGCCGGCTTGAGCTGCTTGATGAGGTGCGACTCGTAGAGCAGCGCCACCAGCTCCGAGCCGGTCAGCTCCCAGGTAATATCGGCGATGGAGTTCTTGAAATCCAGGCTCTTGCGCGACTTCACATCCACCGCAAAATGCTGCTGAATGCGCTTGTAGATATTGATGCTCTTGCCCACGTAGATAACCTCACCGGCCTCGTTGTGGAAGTAGTATACGCCCGTTTCCTGGGGTAGTGAGGCCACTTTTTCGGGCGTGATGAGCGGCGGCAGCAGCGCCGTTTTGATGGCCTGGGCCATCGCGGCTACGCGGCGCGGGCTCGGCTTTTTCTCGGTGACGCTGCGGCCGGCGGGGGCCAGCGCATCTACGCGAGCCAAGGCATCAGCGGCGGTAGCCTCGGCCGCGTCGCTGGCCTGGGTGATGCGCAGCAGCCGGTCGAAGAGGATGGCGGTGGCCTCGGCGTCGCCGGCGGCGCGGTGCCGGCCTTCGAGCGGAATACCGATATTCTGGCACAATTTGCCCAGGCTGTAGCTTGGCTGGCCAGGGATGAGCGAGCGGCTCAGGCGCACGGTGCACAGCGTTTTGCGCGAGTAGTTGTAGCCCAGGTCGGCAAATTCCTTTTTCAGGAAAGAATAGTCAAACCGCACGTTGTGCGCCACGAATACGCAGCCTTCGGTCATCTCCACCACCTTACGGGCCACCTCGTGGAAGCGCGGCGCATCGGCCACCATGTCGTTGGTGATGCCGGTAAGCTGAGTGATGAAGGGCGGAATGGCGCGGCCGGGATTCACCAGCGTGGTGTAGGAGTCAACCACCCGCTGGCCGTCGTGCACGAAAATGGCCAGCTCCGTGATGCGGTCGTTGGCGGGCTGGCCGCCGGTGGTTTCAAGGTCAATGATGGCGTACAAAGGCGCGGGGCTAGGAGAGGAGCAGTGCTAACAAAGTTAGGGTAGCGGTTAGTTGCGGCCCACACGCAAAAAAGCCCGCTGGACGAATCCAACGGGCTTTTTCAGTAATAGCTTGTTAGCAATTACTTGGTCTTGTTCATTGCCAGCCAGTTTTTGGCTTGCAGAATGGCGTCGTGCTGCTGCTGGAATACCGACTTGGCACCGGCTGGTACGTCGTTCGACGACAGTACGGTTTCGTAGGCTTTCAGGGCCGTAGCCTCGCCGGTTTCGGCGGCTTCCAGTACGGCCGAGTCATCGGCACCCGTGATGGCCGACTTGATGTTAATCCAGCCGCGGTGTACGGCGGCGGCCGCGTCGGTGGCTACGCTTTCGATGGTCGTTTCTTCTTTGGCTTCAATGCCGTACTGACGGGCAAAGCCTTCGAGGTCCGACACGAAGCCGGCGCGCTGCTGCGAAAACTCGGCCAGCTTCGACTTGAGGTCGGCGCTCTTTACTTCTTCGGCCGCTTCCTGGTAGCCTTTTACCGAGGTGCGGTTCAGGTTGAGGATGTCGGTGAGGGCGCGGGAGATGGTTTCGTTAGCCATGATTACTAGAACTTGTCGGTTGTGGAAAAGGGAAGTGCCACGCGGTTGGCGGCAACTGCTGGCTATACGGGCAAAGCCTAGCCTGGGGTTGCGTATAATATTGAGGCTAGCCGCGCAGCTAGTGCCCTAGCGGTTGCCCGACATGGGCGGTAGCTGCGGCTCGGCGGCCAGCGGCGGGCGCTTGCCGCGCAGTTGGTCCCAGAACTTGATGAGAAAGTTGCGGTCGTCGCTGGGGTCTTTTTTGGTGCTCTCACCGTCGCTCACGTCGCCCATCAGGAAGCCCCAGGGTTCGGTCGATTTATTGGCATCAAGCACTACCTTAATGACGGCCGACAGCGGCACACTCAAAATCATGCCCGGCGTGCCCCACAGCTGCGCCCCCAGAATAAGAGCAATAATGGCCGTGAGCGGGTTGAGGCTCACCTTAGAAGCCGTGATGAGCGGCGACAGAATATTGTCCGAAATAAACTGCACCAGCATAAACACCCCGATAACCGCCAGCCCATGCGTGAGCGAGCCGGTTTCAACGTAGGTGATAAGTGCCGGAATGATGGAGCCCACAATAATACCGATGTAGGGAATGACGGCCAGCACCGAGGCAAAAATGGCGAAGAAGATAGCGTACTTCACGCTAAGGGCCAGCAGGCCAATGGCATTCAGCACTGACACCACTACGATAACCGTGAACAGGCCCGACATATAACCCTGCACCACGTTCTGGATATTATCGACGGTATGCAGCACCACCGTGCGTTTATCCGGCTCCACGAAGCGGAACATGAACTGCCGCAAGTGGTCGCGGTAGTACAGAAAGCAGAAGATGTAAATAGGTACCAACGTGATAGTACTCAGCACGCCCAGCGTGGTATTGAGTGTGGAGCCTAAATACTTGCTCGACTGGCTTTGGATGGCGGAGAGCGAGGAGTCGATGACTTGGTCGTGGCTCATGGGCTGGAAGTGAAACTGCTTGCTAAGCATCTGCTGCTGCTGGTCGAAGAGCACTACGAGCTTGCTTTGAATGAGCGGCAGTTCGCCCCGCAGGCTGATTATCTGCGAACCGAAAAATGTGAACAGCCCCGCAATGAATAGCACGACCACCAGAATGGCGGTCGCAATAGCCAGCATTCGGGGCCAGCGCCATTTTTCCAGCTTGGTAACGAGCGGCATGAGCAGCAGCGACAGCAGGATGGCGTAGACGAGCGGCAGCAGCAGGTCGTCGAGCTTGTGCAGCACAAAAACCAGCAGCGACAGCCCAATCAGCATAAAGGTGTAGTGCACGACCGCCGATTGCTTGACCTGGGCCGGCACGTGGTTGACGGCCGCCGACGGCACGTTGCGCGGGGTATTAAATTGATTGGCAGGAGGTAACATTGGGTGGATAAGCTGAAGAGCTAAAGGTTGAAGCCGTGGAGGTTGGGGCGCTTACGCAAACCGGGCCGGCACGTTGGGCACCGCGAGCCGAACTGCGCGCCGCCCGGCGGTGTTAACTAACCAAATTGGCCAAAAAAACTAAGCTCGCTGGCTAGCCTTGTGGTGGCAAGCCGCGATTTCTGGCGTTATTTTACCTGGCCATTGTGCCTACTACGGAATATTACCCATGAGTGCTACCCTACCCGCTGCCCCCCCCGCCCACAACTATAACGAAGACAGTATCCGCTCGCTCGACTGGCGCGAGCACATCCGCCTGCGGCCGGGCATGTACATTGGCAAGCTCGGCGACGGCTCGGCCTATGACGATGGTATCTACGTGCTGGTCAAGGAAGTAATCGACAACTGCATCGATGAACATGTAATGGGCTACGGCCGCACCATCGAGATTAAAATCTCGGAAAGCCGGGTGCAGGTGCGCGACTATGGCCGCGGCATCCCGCTGGGCAAGGTGGTGGATGTGGTGAGCAAAATCAACACCGGCGGCAAGTACGACAGCAAGGTGTTCCAGAAGTCGGTGGGCCTCAACGGTGTGGGCACCAAGGCGGTAAATGCGCTCAGCAGCAACTTCGTGGTGCAGAGCGTGCGTGAGGGCCAGCTGAAATCGGCTGAGTTCTCGCAGGGCCAGCTGCTCAACGACCCGGCGCCCATCAAGACTAGCCAGCGCAACGGCACGCTCATCACCTTCCAGCCCGACGACACGATTTTCAAGAACTACCGCTTCATCCCGGAGTATCTCGAAAATCAGATGCGTTACTACTGCTACCTCAACGCGGGCCTCACCATTCACTACAACGGGCAGAAATTCGTGTCAGACCACGGCCTGCTCGACCTACTGCGCGATAAAACCGACGCCGATACCCGCCGCTACGACATCATTCACCTGAAAGGCGAGGACATCGAGCTGGCCCTGACCCATGGCAACGACTACGGCGAGGAATACTATTCCTTCGTGAATGGCCAGTATACCACCCAGGGCGGCACGCACCTGGCCGCGCTCCGCGAGGCCGTGGTGAAGACGGTACGCGAGCACTATAAAAAAGACTACGACGCGGCCGATATCCGGGCCAGCATCATCGGCGCGATTTCGATACGGGTGCAAGAGCCAGTATTCGAGAGCCAGACCAAGACCAAGCTCGGCAGTATCAACATGGAGCCGGAGGGCGACAACGCGCGCACCGTGCGGGGCTTTATCGTGGACTTTGTGAAGGAGCACCTCGATAACTACCTGCACAAAAACCCGCTGGCCGCCGACGCCCTGCGCAAGCGCATCGAGCAGAGCGAGCGCGAGCGCAAGGACATGGCCGGCGTGAAAAAGCTAGCCAACCAGCGCGCCAAAAAAGCCAACCTGCACAACCGCAAGCTGCGCGACTGCCGCTTCCACCTGGGCGAAAACGCCAAGGATGGCGCCGAGAAAGAGCCGCTCACCACACTCTTCATCACCGAGGGCGACTCGGCCAGCGGCAGCATCACCAAGAGCCGCAACGTGGAGCTGGAAGCCGTGTTCAGCCTGCGCGGTAAGCCGCTCAACTGCTTCGGCCTCAAGAAGAAAATCGTGTACGAGAACGAGGAATTCAACCTCTTGCAGCACGCGCTCAACATTGAGGAAGGCCTTGAAGGCCTGCGCTACAACCGCGTGGTAGTGGCCACCGACGCTGACGTAGACGGCATGCACATCCGGCTGCTGCTGCTCACGTTCTTCCTCCAGTTCTTCCCCGACCTGGTGCGCAACGGCCACGTCTACATCCTCGAAACGCCGCTTTTCCGGGTGCGCAACAAGAAGGAAACCATCTACTGCTACAACGAGAGCGAAAAGCAGGACGCGATGCGCAAGCTCGGCCGCAACCCCGAGGTGACGCGCTTTAAAGGGCTGGGTGAAATCTCGCCCGATGAGTTTGGCAAGTTCATCGGCGAAAACATCAAGCTGGAGCCGGTCATCTTGCAGTCCGACCGCTCCATTCAGCAGGTGCTGGCCTATTACATGGGCAAGAATACGCCCGCCCGCCAGGAGTTCATCATCGATAACCTGCGCTTGGAAAAGGACCTGGTGACGAGCGACGTGCTGCCGGTGGCCGAAATCGCGCTGGCCTAACCGCCAGCTACGTTACGCCTATGCTACGCCCTCGCCCGCTCGCCGGGCGGGGGCTTTTTGCGCCGACGCCCATTTATTTGCCAGCTAGATTAGTAGGTTTGGCGTGAGCGTGCGCTAAGAATATTGGGAACTTTCTGCCAGCCCCTAAACTTGCTTAACTGGTGCTTTGCGCCAATTTTTACGGTACTTTTGACGGCAGCTTGCCGATTTTACGTTTTCTCCTGTGGCTATTTCTGATTCTACTGCTCCCGACGCTTCTCACCCCGACTACCTGGAGCCGGGCGATTCGCTGGATTTTGACCTGAGCGCGCCGGCCCACCCGGACCTGGTCGCGCCGGCCGAAACCGAGGCCCTCGAAGCCACGCAGCAGGTAGCGCACACCCTCTTTGGCGAAGCGGCGGCCGACGATGCCGACGCGGATAATACAGAGTTAATCGACGCGGAGACCGAGCCCGATTCGCCGGCCGAGGCTGCCGAAGCAGTGGAAGAGGAGGAGGCCAAATTTGCCCCCGGCGAGGTCATTCACGACCTCAACAACGTGCGCGGCATGTACCAGAACTGGTTTCTGGACTACGCCAGCTACGTGATTCTGGAGCGCGCCGTGCCCGCCGTGGAAGACGGCCTCAAGCCCGTGCAGCGCCGCATCCTGCACGCGATGAACGAGATGGACGATGGCCGCTTTAACAAAGTTGCCAACGTCATCGGCCAAACCATGCAGTACCACCCGCACGGCGATGCCAGCATCGGCGACGCGATGGTGAACCTAGGGCAGAAAGACCTGCTCATCGAAACGCAGGGCAACTGGGGCGACGTGCGCACCGGCGACTCGGCCGCCGCGCCGCGCTACATCGAGGCTCGCCTCAGCAAGTTTGCCCTCGAAGTCGTGTTCAACCCCGACATCACGGAGTGGCAGATGAGCTACGACGGCCGCAAGCGCGAGCCCACCACGCTGCCCGTGAAGTTTCCGCTGCTGCTGGCGCAGGGTGTGGAGGGCATTGCCGTAGGCCTGAGCACCAAGATTATGCCGCATAACTTTCGCGAGTTGTGCCAGGCGAGCATCGACGTGCTCCGCAAGCGCGAGTTTCGGCTGTACCCCGACTTCCCGACGGGTGGCCTGGCCGACATCAGCAACTACCAGAACGGGCAGCGCGGCGGGCGCATCCGGCTGCGCGCCACGATTGAGAAGATTGACAAGACGCTGCTCATCATCCGCGACATCCCGTACGGCACCACCACTACGGCGCTGATGGAGAGCATCGTGAAGGCCAGCGAGGCGAATAAAATCAAGATTAAGAAGGTGGTGGACAACACCGCCGCCGAGGTCGAAATCCAGGTGCAGCTGCCGCCCGGCATCAGCCCCGACCTCACGATTGACGCGCTCTACGCCTTCACGGACTGCGAAATCTCGATTTCCCCCAACACTTGCGTCATTATCGACGACAAGCCGCGCTTCGTGGGCGTGGAGGACATGCTGCGCCTGAGCACCGGCAAAACCGTGCGCCTGCTGGAGCGCGAGTTGGAAATCAGGCAGCAGGAATTGCAGGAGAAATGGCACTCGGCTTCGCTGGAAAAGATTTTCATCGAAAACCGCATCTACCGCAAAATTGAGGAGTGCGAAACCTGGGAGCAGATTCTCGAAACCATCGACGCGGGCCTCAAGAAATTCGTGCGTGTGGAAGGGGAGAAGCTCAAAAAGGACGATACGCGCCTCGTGCTGCGCCGCCCCATCAGCGAGGACGACCTCACGCGCCTGACCGAAATCCGCATTAAGCGCATCTCAAAATACGACGGCTTCAAGGCCGAAGAGTACATTCAAAAGCTCGACGCCGAGCTAGCCGAGGTGGCCGACCACCTGGCCAACCTCACGCGCTACGCCATCGCCTATTTCGAAAACCTGCTGAAGAAATACGGCACCACCCGCGAGCGCAAAACCCAGCTGCGCACCTTCGATGTGGTGACGGCCCAGAAGGTGGCCATTGCCAACCAGAAGCTCTACGTGAACCGCCAGGACGGCTTCATTGGCCACGGCCTGAAAAAGGATGAGAAAGCCGAGTTTGTGTGCGATTGCTCGGACCTCGACGACATTATCGCCATCAAGCGCGATGGCACGTTCACGGTGACCAAAATCGCGGAGAAAACCTTCGTGGGCAAGGACATCCTGCACGCCGGCGTGTACAACAAGAACGACGACCGGCTAGTGTATAACATGGTGTACGTGGACGGAGCCAGCGGCATCAGTTTTGCCAAGCGCTTCCTGGTTTCGGGTATCACCCGCGACAAAACCTACGACCTCACCAAGGGTACGAAGGGTACTAAGACGCTGTACCTCACGGCTAACCCCAACTCGGAAAGCGAAACCGTTACTATCCAGCTTTCGGATAAGGCGCCGGCGCGGGTCAAGCAGTTTGAGTTTGACTTTGCCGAGCTAGCCATCAAGGGCAAGGGCTCGATGGGCAACATCGTGACCAAGCAGCCGATTAAGAAGATAACGCAGAAGTCGGTGGGCGACAGCACTTTGGGTGGGCGTGAAGTGTTCTTCGATAGCGTGGTGGGCCGCCTCAACCACGCCGGGCACGGCCGCTACCTCGGAGCTTTCGATACCGAGCACGTCGTGCTGGTGGTGTACAAGGATGGCTCGTACGAGTTGAAAGCGCCCAGCCCGACGCTGCACTTCGACGTGCCCAATATCCTGATTCTGCGCAAGCTAGAGCCGGATACGGTTATCAGCGCCGTGTACGTGGATGGCGAGACTAAGCTGCACTATGTCAAGCGTTTCCACATCGAAACCACGACGATGGACAAGCCGTTTAGCTTCATCTCCGAAAGCAAGGGCTCGAAGCTGCTGGCTGCCAGTACCTTCGCTGAGCCAGAGGTGGAAGTGAAGCTGCAACGTGATAAAAAGGCCGACAAGGAAACCGAGAAACTCCGCCTCGACCAGTTTATCGAAGTCAAGGGCTGGAAGGCAATGGGCAACAAGCTCAACTACTTCAAAATCCACGCCCTCACCCTGCTCACCGACGAAGGCCCCGAGCCCGCCCGCCGCGAAGCCAAAAAGCGCGGCGCGGTCAAGCCCGAGGGTGAGCCCGAAGCCCCAGCTGAAGTGCCGGAATCCTCCGGCTCGGTGGATGTGACCGATGAGGAAGTGGCGCAGTCGCAGGCGTTGTTGCGCCGGCCCAAGGCCCAGCTAGGCTTATTTTAGGGCACTAGGCCTGCCGATGGGCCGTTGGTAAGAGTATGACGAAGGTGCGTCGGACGACGAGCGTAGGTGTATTGGTGCTGGGCCTGGCCTGGCTGGCTGGCCCCACCATTGCCTGCGCCCAAAAAACGACCACCGCACAGCCTTCGCAACCCGCCATTCCTGATGCTCCCGACTTAGCTAATAAGGCATCTGCGAAAGCTAAAACCAAGGTTTCGCAGGCGCCCGATTCGGTGGCTTTGCGCCAGCATCTGCGCAAAGCCACCGCTTTGCAAACGAAATACAAGGATTCGGAGGCGCTGGCTGAGTATCAGGCGGTACTCAAGCTCGACGCCCAGCACTATGGCGCGTTGTGGCGCGCTGCCGTGCTTAGCGTGAGCATCGGCAACCGCTACTCGGACGAAACGCGCAAAAAGGCCTATTTCAACGCCGCCCACCAGTACGCTGACCGGGCGCTGGAGCTCCAGCCCGAGGGTGGCGAAAGCAACTACGCCATGGCCTTGGCCCTGTTCAGCGAGGCGGGCCTGATAAGCGCCCGCGACCGCCTGCGGCTTTTCAAGCAGCTGCGCCCGCACGTGTACCTGGCCGCCGAGCGCCGGCCCGACATGCCGGAGGCCTGGCAGCTGCTGGGCCGCTGGTACTACCGCGTGGCCCACTACAACGTGCTGGAAAAGACATTTTCGCGGGTTTTTCTCGGCGGCTATCCGCAGGGCGCCACCACCAAAAAGGCGCTGGATGCGCTCGAAAAAGCCCACGAGCTGGACCCCACGCGCATTCAGTATTGCTACGACCTGGCCCGCATGTACAAGTACCAGGGCAAGCGCCGCCGCGCCATTGCCATCCTGCAAGAAGCCATCAAGCTACCAACCTTCACCGGGGAAGACCTGACCATAAACCGCCTGTGCCAGCAGATGCTGCCACCGCTGCTGCGTGGGGCTGCCCGCCGCGACCGCCTGCACGCCAAGTGGTACCGCGACCTGAAGCCCACCGCCGGCCCGGCCAAGGCCAGTCAGTGAGGCGTACGAAAAAGGCCCGGCTACCTTGGTAGCCGGGCCTTTTTGTCGATAATGCTTGGGCAAGCCAGCCGGGGGCTAGGCCGTCGTTAGCTCAGCGGGCTGCTGGCTGGGGTCATGCTTGGGACCTTCGTAATGGCTGCTTTCTTCCTGGGCAGTGGGCGCTGGGGGAGCATTATGAGCGGCTACCAGGGGCTTCACCTCGGTACCGTAGATGTGGGCCAGGTCGCTGATAACGCTGGAGTCGCTCACTTCCAGGTCCTTGAGTACGCCGTCGGCAATGTCGTAGACAAGGCCGTGCAGGCGCGGAGGCTTGTCGCCGCGCATGGCGTTCTGGATGATGTTGGTTTTGCCCAGGTTGCGGATTTGCTCAATCACGTTGAGTTCCACGAGGCGGCGCAGGCGCTGGGTGTCGTCCTGGATGCGCAGCAGCTCGGTTTCGTGCAGGCGCACCACGTCGCGGATATTTACCAGCCAGTTGTCGATGAGGCCGTACTGCTTGTTGGTGGCGGCCGCCGCCACGCCGCCGCAGCCGTAGTGGCCCACAATCAGGATATCCTGTACGCCCAGTACTTCCACGGCGTATTGCAGCACGCTGAGCAGGTTCATGTCGGTGTGCACCACCATGTTGGCGATGTTGCGATGCACGAACATTTCGCCCGGGCCGGTGCCCGTGATGCCCGAGGCGGGCACCCGCGAGTCGGAGCAGCCGATGAAGAGGTAACGCGGCGTCTGGCCGTTGGCAAGGCGCTTGAAAAACTCGGGGTCTTCCGAGTTTTTGGTGGCCACCCACTGGCGGTTGTTGGCCATTATTTCATTGATGCCAGCAGTAGTGGTAGCGGCGGCTTTTTTGGCGGAGTGCGCGGAATTTGCCATGAGGATTTGAAAGGTGAGTAAGTAAAGAGTAGAAGAAAAATTGTCAATAAGGCGGAACTTAGTGCCCAACCACGCTCACCGCCGGGATGCCACGTAGCTCCAGCTCAATGCCCCGCGCCGGGGCGGCCTGCCGGAAAGCCTCAATGGCCTCCAGCACGTCGTGGTCGATGACGTCGGAGCGGGTGCCGTCGAGCACCACGCGGCTACCACTGGGGAGTTGCTCCAGCGTGGTCACGATGCTGGCTTTGTTGAGAAACGAGACGTGCTCGGGCAGGCGCAGGTGCAGCGGGCTCTCGTCGTCGGCCGGGGTGTCGCGCCGCAGGTAGGAGCCAGCTTTAGCGTTGTCCTTAAGAATAAAGAAGAACCCCAGCACTAGCCCGATGCTCACGCCCTTGAGCAAATCGGTAAACAGCACCGCCGCGATGGTGATGATAAACGGTCCAAACTGTGCCCAGCCCAGCCGCCACTGCTGGCGGTAGAGCGCCGGCTTGGTCAGCTTGAAGCCTACCAGCAGCAGCACCGCCGCCAGCGCCGCCAGCGGAATCAAATTTAGCACCGCGCCCAGAAATAGCAGGCTGGTCAACAACAGAATACCGTGAATAAATGCCGCCAGCTTGGTTTGGCCTCCGGCCGCAATGTTGGCCGATGAACGCACGATAACCGCCGTAAGCGGCAGCCCGCCCAGCAGGCCGCTCACGAGGTTGCCCAATCCCTGGGCCAGTAGCTCGCGGTTGGGGGGCGTGTGGCGCTTGCGCGGGTCGAGGTTATCCACGGCCTCAATGCTGAGCAAGGTTTCGAGCGAAGCCACGATGGCAATGGTAAAAGCCACGCCGTAGGTAGCCGGCTGGCGCAGAGCGCCAAAATCTGGAAATGTCATGGCACTGGCCAACTGGCCGAGCGAGGTAACTACCGGCAGCTTCACCAGGTGCTCGGGGCGCACCTGCCAGGCTGGGGCCACGGCGTGCAGCAGTTGGTTGAGGCCCACGGCTACCAGCACGGCTACCAGCGCGCCCGGCACCAGCCGCGCCCAAGGCTGCCGACGCACCGGCGGGCTGTCCCACAGCAGCAGCAACACCAACGACACCATACCCACTAGCACCGAGCCGGGGCTAAGTGCACGCGCCGCCGCCGCGATGGCGGAAAAGGTATTCTGGCCATTGAACTGCAAAAAGTCCATATCCTCGAAGTAGTCTGTGTCGGCCCCGAGGAAGTGGGGTATCTGCTTCATGATAAGAATAATGCCGATGGCAGCCAGCATTCCGCGGATAACCGCCGCCGGGAAGTACAAAGCGATAATGCCCGCCCGTGCCACGCCCAGCAGCAGTTGAATCGCGCCCGCTACCACCGTAGCCGCCAGCACCGCCGGCCACGAGCCCAGCGACGCAATGGCCGACAGCATCACCACGGTGAGGCCCGCCGCTGGCCCGCTCACGCTTACCGCCGAGCCGCTGAGCACGCTCACCAGCAGCCCGCCCACGATGCCCGACACCATGCCCGCCAGCAGCGGCGCTCCCGAGGCTAGCGAAATGCCCAGGCACAGCGGCAGCGCCACCAAGAACACCACCAGCCCCGCCGGCGCGTCCTGCCCGATGGTGCTAAAAGGCCCCGGTGTGGGCGCAGGAGTTGCCAGCCCTGCCGCTGGCGCGACGGGTGCCCCGGTACGAGTCGGGATAGAGCTTACTTGGGGCATGGCGGACAAAGAAGTAATAAGGATTCCCGGCTACCAATGACTGGAACCAGGATTTCGATACAAGTCTATTAGCCGCTTATTAAGATGGAATTAAAGTGAAATTAAAATGAAATTAAAGCTGGCAAAATATTGACTAGCAGACACTAATAATAGAAGTATGGGCCAGCGCGGCTGTGCAGCAGCAAATAGCCCACCTGTCATACTGAGCTTGCGAAGCATCTCATCATTGAACAAGTTATGCTGGCGCGACAGGAGGCTTTGCAAGCTCAATATGAAGCCTAGTGGGCGAGGGCCCAGCTAATAGTAGCCCAGAAGAGCCAGCTTGCCCTATGCCGGGAGTGGCTGCGCGGGCCACTCCAGCCATACCTTGGTGCCCTGGTCGGGCTCACTGGCCACTCGTACCAGACCGCCGTGCAAGGCCATAATCTGGGCAGTGAGGGGCAGCCCGATGCCGTGGCCCGGCAGCGCCCGCACCGAGGCCGCCCGAAAAAAGGGTACGAATACCTGCTCTAAATCGGCAGGGTTCAGGCCGGGACCGTGGTCCTGCACCAGCAAGCGCAGGCGGCGGCCGTGGGGTAGCAGGGTAGCCAGCACCGGCTCGGTAGCGCCGGCCGAGTACTTGCAGGCGTTATCAAGCACGTTGAGCAGAGCGGCCAACAGCAGCGCCTCATTACCGTGTACGGTGGGCGCGGCCTCGTCGCCCAGCTCCAAGTCGACGCGGCGGGTGGGGTAGCGGCGCAGTATCTGCTCGTGGGCTTGCAGCAGGAGCTCGTCGAGGTGCACCGTGGCCATTGGTACCTGCGAGGGGTCGCCGGAGGCGCGGGCTATTTGCAGCAGGCCGTTGGTGAGGCTGCTGAGCTGGCGGGCGGCATCAAGGGTGCTTTGCAGGGTGCGACGGTAGTCGGGCGCCGGGCGCTCGGCGGGCAGCAGGGCCACTTCCAGCTCGCCGATGAGGGCCGTGAGGGGCGTACGCAGCTCGTGCGAGGCATCGCGCACAAACGTGCGCTGGCCGGCAAAGGCCGATTCCAGCCGGTCGAGCAGGCGGTTGAAGCGCTGGGCCAGGTGGCCCAACTCGTCGGCCCGGCCCTCAGCCTGGGTGAGGCGACGGCTCAGGTCGGTGGCCGTGATGCCATCCACTTCGCCCACCATGCGGCGCAACGGGCGCAGCGCCTGCCCGGCTAGCAGCCAGCCACCTACGCTCATAATGATGGCAGCAGCTAATAAGCCAAAAGCTAGCACCTTACGCAGCACGGTAAGCTGCCGCCGCCCGTCTTCATCCACCGAAGATGCCACCACCACGAGCGACCCCAGCCGGTCATCCTGATAAAGCAGGCCCACAGTTTCGTGAAAATGGGCCTCGGGCTCCAGGATGGCGCGGCCGTGCCGGCGCACTTCGGCTAGCCAAGTCGCGGGCAGGGGCGTGGCACCCGGTCGCTGCCCCTCGCGAAATACGAGGTGGCCTGCCGCGTCGTACACCCGGCCTTCCTCGGCGGGGAGCGTGCGGTAAAGCTGCCGCAAATACTCGCGGTAGGAGGCCTGGTGGCTGGAGTCGTTGCGCGCCTGCCCGTCGGCATAGGCGTGGCCCACCACCATCGCCCGCCGAAACAGGCTCTGGGTAAACTCCTCGCGCCGGGCCTGCTGCGTGATAAAATAAATAGCCAGCGCAAACAGCACCAGCGTAATCACCAGGATAGCCCCGAACTGGGCCGCCAGCCGCAGGCGAATGGACATGATGCTGATGCTATTTAGTAGTAGGGATTGAAAAAGACCTTACCCATTAATCCGCAGCGCGTAGCCCATACCCACCAGCGTATGAATAAGCTTGGGCTCAAAGCCCTTATCCAACTTTTTGCGCAAAAAGTTGATGTACACATCAATGACATTTGAGCCGGTATCGAAACTTAGGTCCCAAACGTGTTCCAGTAGGTCGGCGCGGCTCACTACCCGGCCCTGATGGCGCAGCAGGTATTCGAGCAGGGCAAACTCGCGAGCCGTGAGTGTAACGGCCTGGCCGGCGCGCTCCACGCGCTTGGTGGCGGGGTCGAGGCTGAGGTCAGCCAGCCGCAGGATGGCGACCGGGGCCGGGGCCTCGGTGCGGCGGCGCACCAGCGCCCGGATGCGGGCCAGCAACTCGCTAAAGGCAAAGGGCTTGACCAAATAATCATCGGCGCCCGCGTCGAGGCCCCGGATTTTATCATCCGTTTCGCCCAGCGCCGTCAGCATCAGGATGGGCACGCCAGAGTCGTGGGCGCGTACCTGGCGGCACACCTCCAAGCCGCTGAGACCGGGCAGCATCTGGTCCAGAATCAGGCAGTCGTACTGCGTGCTTTGGGCGTGGCGCAGGCCCAGCAGGCCATCAGCGGCGAGGTCCACGGTGTAGTCTTGCTCCGTAAGGCCCTGGTGCAAGAAGGCGGCGACGGAGGGTTCGTCTTCAACGAGTAGTATTCTCATGAGCTTATAAAAGGCCGCGGGCGATGGGGTAGGAGCACGGGCAAAGGTCCGTTACCCGAACAGTGGCGCGGGTGGCCAGACTACAAAAGTCTGCCAGACTTTTGTAGTCTGCGTCAACGTAGCGTCGCACCCTGCGGCCCGGCGCTACTTTTGTAGCCTTGTTAACCCTGCCGCCTTGCCTGCCCATGCCCCGTCGGCTGCTTCCTTTTCTAGCTATGCTGCTGGCTGCCTGCCAGGGCACGCCCACCGAGCGCCCCGATACGCTCGTTGACCTGGCCACCGTGCGCTCGGGCCCCCGCGTGCAGGCCGATGAGCTGGACGGCGCCATCCGGCAGCAACCCGATAATACCGGCCTGCTAGCCCGCCGGGCTAGCCTGCGCTTGGCCGCCGGCCAGCCCATCGCCGCCCTGCGCGACGTAGAAACCGCCCTGCAAGTCGATGACCAGGATGGCGAGCTGTACTTTCTGCAAGCGCGCGCTCTACGCGCGTTAGGCCGCCTGCCCGCCGCCCTCGCCGCTGCCCGCCGCGCCGCCGACAATGGCTTCACCTCGCCCGAACTGCCGCTGCTGGAAGGCGAAACCCACTTAGCCGCGCGCCAGTACGAAGCTGCCTTGGCCAGCCTCGACCGCACGCTGCGCCTCGACCCCGACCAGCCCGCCGCGCTCTTCTACAAAGGCCTGGCCTACGCCGCGACCGCCGACACCGCCCAGGCTTTCGACTACCTGCAAGCCGCCCGCGCCCGCGACCCCCGCCAGCCCGAGATTCTGCACCAACTGGCCTTTTTGCTGAATGCCTACCGAGTGCCCGCCCAGGCTGCCATCTACGCCGCCCAGGGGCTGCGCATCGACTCCGCCTCGGGAGCGCTGCACTACGACTACGGCCGCCAGTTTGAGCTACAAGGCCGCCCCGATAGCGCCCTGCGCTACTACCGCCGCGCCCTGGTGCTCGATACCACCCAGTACCGGGCCGACTACCGGCTGGCCCTCGCGGCCACGGCCCGCGGCCAGCGCCCGCCCGCCATTATCCCGCATTTGCAGCGCGCTCTGCGCCGCAATCCGCGCCTGCCCGAAGCCCGTGCTCTGCTGGCCGAGGCCCTCGAAGCCCAGCACCGCCTGCCCGAGGCCCTGCGCCAGTTCCGGCTGCTGGTGGCCGAAAACCCCGGCAACCAGCACTGGACTTATAAGGTCTGGAAAACGAATGACCTAGTCCAGGCTGCCCTCCCCGATAGCCTGCGTACCGGCCCGCGCGTCTATTATCGCCGGCCTGCTACTACCCCGACCGAGCGGCCGCAGCCTGTAGCCCCGTTGCGCCCGCTGCCTGTGCGGTAGGGGACTAATCCCAACGCGCCCGTAACTTGCGCCCGCTTGGCACTTCCTGCCGGCAATTGTTAGTAGTTATGCTCAACATCACCCTCCCCGACGGCTCCATCCGCCAAGTCGAAGCCGGCTCGACGGGCTACGACCTCGCCGCCAGCATCAGCGAAGGCCTCGCCCGCAATGCCTTGGCCGTGAAAGTAAATGGCGAAATCCGCGACCTGCATCGCCCTTTCACCGACGACGCCACCCTCGAAATCCTTACTTGGAACGACGCCGGCGGCAAGCAGGCCTACTGGCACTCCTCGGCCCACCTTATGGCCGAAGCCCTGGAAGCGCTCTACCCCGGCGTGAAGCTGGCCATCGGCCCCGCCATCGAAAACGGCTTCTATTACGATGTCGACCTCGGCGAAGGCCGCACCATTTCGAGCGACGATTTCCCAGCCATCGAGAAGAAAATGCTCGAGTTGGCCAAAAATAAAAGCAAGTTCGAGCGCCGCGAAGTGCCCAAGGCTGAGGCCGTGGCCTACTTCACCGAAAAGCAGGACCCTTATAAGCTGGAGCTGCTTGAAAACCTGGAGGATGGCAACATCACCTTTTACACCCAAGGCAGCTTCACCGACCTCTGCCGCGGGCCGCATATCCCCGACACGGGCACCATCAAGGCCGCTAAAATCATGAACGTGGCCGGCGCCTACTGGCGCGGCGACGAGAAAAACAAGCAGCTCACGCGCCTCTATGGCATCACGTTCCCCAAGGCCAAGGACCTCACCGAGTACCTCGAAAAGCTCGAAGAAGCCAAGCGCCGCGACCACCGCAAGCTGGGCAAGGAGCTGGAGCTGTTTGCCTTCTCCGAAAAGGTAGGCGCGGGCCTGCCCCTATGGCTGCCCAAGGGCACCACCCTGCGCGAGCGCCTGGAGCAGTTTCTGCGTAAAGCCCAGGTAAAGGCTGGCTATCAGCCGGTTGTAACGCCCCACATCGGGGCCAAGGAGCTGTACGTGACTAGCGGCCACTACGAAAAGTACGGTGCCGACTCGTTCCAGCCCATCAAGACGCCCAACCCCGGCGAGGAGTTTTTCCTTAAGCCGATGAACTGCCCTCACCACTGCGAAATATACCGTACCAAGCCCCGCAGCTACCGCGACCTGCCGGTGCGCCTGGCCGAGTTTGGCACCGTGTACCGCTACGAGCAGAGTGGCGAGCTGCACGGCCTCACCCGCGTGCGCGGCTTCACCCAGGACGACGCGCATATTTTCTGCCGCCCCGACCAGGTAAAGGAGGAGTTTCAGAAGGTAATCGACCTTGTGCTATACGTGTTCAAAGCGCTGGGCTTTAGCGATTTTACTGCTCAGATTTCGCTGCGCGACCCTGAGAATAAAACCAAGTACATCGGCACCGACGAAAATTGGGCGTTAGCCGAAGCTGCCATTCAGGAATCAACGGCCGAGAAGGGCCTGGCTACCGTCACCGAGCTGGGCGAAGCCGCCTTCTACGGCCCCAAGCTCGACTTCATGGTGCGCGATGCCTTGGGCCGCCGCTGGCAGCTCGGCACCATCCAGGTCGACTACAACCTGCCCGAGCGCTTCGACCTGGAATACGTGACGCCCGAGAACACCCGCGCCCGCCCGGTGATGATTCACCGGGCCCCGTTTGGCTCGCTCGAGCGCTTCGTAGCCGTGCTCATCGAGCACACAGCCGGCAATTTCCCGCTCTGGCTCTCGCCCGAGCAGTTTATTGTGCTGCCCATCTCCGATAAGTTTGCCGACTACGCCTACCAGGTAAAGGCGACCCTCGAAGCCGCCGACCTGCGCGGCACCGTGGACGCCCGCGACGAGCGCATCGGCCGCAAAATCCGCGACGCGGAAATTGCCAAAACGCCTTATCTACTGATTGTTGGCGAGAAAGAAGCCCAGGATGGCCTTGTCAGCGTACGCCGTCACGGCGAGGGTGACCTTGGCTCAATGCCCATCGATAGCTTCGTCCAGAGCGTTAACAGCCAGATAGCCGCGGCGATGGGCTAGCCCTTAGCCATTGCTCACATAAGCTAAAAAAGGCGTAGTCGATAAGCTCGGCTGCGCCTTTTTTTTGCTATTACTTTGATTTGCCAGTAAAAAGGTGGATATTTGCCCCCCGAACGATTGGCCTGCCTAGGCCGAGCGTTCCGCCTTAAAATATTCCCCGCCACATTTTAGCAGGAGGACTTTCGCCATAGCTACCCCGAATCGTCGGTACGTGCCCCGCCAGCAGGTGGAGGAGCCGTTCAAAATCAACCAGAAAATAACCGCCCGCGAAGTTCGCCTGGTGGGGGATAACGTCGAGCAGGGTGTATACCCGACCGACCAGGCCCGCAAAATGGCCCAGGACCAGAACCTGGACTTGGTGGAGATTTCTCCCACTGCCGTGCCGCCCGTGTGCCGCGTCATCGACTACTCGAAATTCAAGTACGAGCAGAAGAAAAAAACCCGCGAGCTGAAGGCCAAGCAGACCAAGGTAGTCCTGAAGGAAATTCGCTTCGGCCCCAACACCGACGACCACGACTTCGACTTCAAGCTCAAGCACGCGCAGGAGTTTTTGAAAGAAGGCGCCAAAATCAAGGCGTACGTGCACTTCGTGGGTCGTAGCATCGTCTTCAAAGAGCGGGGTGAAATCCTGCTGCTTAAGTTTGCCCAGGCGCTCGAAGAGTTGGCTAAGGTAGAGCAGCTGCCCAAGCTCGAAGGCAAGCGGATGTTCCTCTACTTGGCACCTAAGGCCGCTGTAGTAGCCAAAGCCGCTCCCAAGCCCGCTGCCCCGGCCGAAAAAGACAAAGCACCGAAAGCTCCTAAAGAGGCCAAGCCTACCGAGGAGCCCGCTGCCACCGAATAGCTTAACCCCGTTTGTTGATGGCTGCCGCTGCCGGGTAAGTAACCCGTTCGACGTCAGTACCTAACAATCAATAATCAACCACAACCATGCCCAAAGTAAAAACCAAGTCGGGTGCCAAAAAGCGTTTTAAGCTGACCGGTACCGGCAAAGTGAAGCGTAAGCACGCCTTCAAGTCGCACATTCTGACCAAGAAGAGCACCAAGCGTAAGCGTGCGCTCACGCATAGCGGCCTCGTTAGCTCGGCCGATATGAACCGCGTAAGCCAGATGTTGAACATCTGATGAATGAATTATGGGTTATGAATTATAAGCTGGCTTTCGGGCCCAGGCACATAATTCATAACTCATAATTCATAACTCATAATTTTTATTCAACCAGGCTTCCGGCTGAAACATAAAGCTGCTGCAAAAACAGCGCGCCGGCTGCCAAAAACAACTTAGGTTATGCCAAGGAGTGTAAACCACGTGGCCTCGCGCCACCGCCGGAAAAAAGTAATGCGCCTTGCTAAAGGTTATTACGGCCGCCGCAAGAATGTATGGACCGTTGCGAAAAACGCCGTAGAAAAGGGCTTGCTCTATGCCTACCGCGACCGCAAGGTGAAGAAGCGCGAGTTCCGCGCTCTCTGGATTCAGCGTATCAACGCTGGCGCTCGTGAGCACGGTCTCTCGTACTCGCAATTGATGGGCGGCCTCAAGAAGGCTGGCATCGAACTCAACCGCAAGGTGCTCGCCGACCTCGCCCTGAACCATCCCGCTGCTTTTGCGGGCATCGTTGAGAAAGCGAAGTAATGCGGGCGGAGCTACCTGCGTAGCCCAGCCGTTTGACTGACTCTGAAAAGCGCTTGCCCCCTGCATGGAGGCAAGCGCTTTGTCGTTTTCAGAGTGCCGCAAGACGAGGCGCGTTTGGTTGCCATGCAGCTTGCCTGAATACCGCTAAGCCTAAATGCAAAACGCCGTTCCAACAAAGTTGAAACGGCGCTTGCGAAGTGTAGCGGGGACGAGAGTTGAACTCGTGACCTCAGGGTTATGAATCCTGTGCTCTAACCAACTGAGCTACCCCGCCAGTTGGTGAATTGGGAGTGCAAAGGTACTGAGAAAAATTGCTTTTACAAGCGTTGATTTAAAAAATACTTGTTTTCCTGCCCGCAGAGCCACTTTCGGTGGCTGGTGACGGGCCTCCTTACTTCCTACCTATGGCTATGCCCGCCACTGGCGCCAAGCGCCGCTTCGAGAGGGAATTCTCGATAAACGCCTCACCCAAAATACTTTTCCCCTACATTGCCTCGGCCTCGGGCTTGTCGCAATGGTTCTGCGACGACGTGCGGCTCGACCCCGACCACCGCTTTAACATGGTGTGGGATAAGCAGAGTCATTTTGCCGAAATTGCCATCCAGCGCCCCGGCCGCAGCATTCGCTACGTGTTTTTGGATGAACAGAAGCGCCCGTTGCTCGATGCGAGCTACCTCGACTTTACGCTGGAGTCGTCGCGCATCACGGATGAAGTATTTTTACGCGTGACCGACTACTCCGACCACACCGATACCCAGGAGCAGCAAGAGCTCTGGGAAAGCCTGGTGAGCAAGCTGCGCGACCAGGTAGGGGGTTAGCCTAGCACCCAACGGCCCGCACTAGAAGCGCGGTCCGTGCGTTGGGGGAAGCGCGTAGCAGAATAGAAGGTCGCGCATTAAACAGCTGTTGTGAAAAAATTAGATAAGCTTATTCTAAAGGCGTTTGCTGGTCCGTTCCTACTCACGTTTGCCGTGGTGGAATTCATTTTTCTGACCCAGATGCTGCTCAAATACCTCGACGATATCGTGGGTAAGGACCTAGGTATTGCCGTTATTTTGCAGCTACTGTTTTTTCTGAGCGTAACGATTATTCCTATCTCGCTGCCACTAGCCGTGCTGCTCTCCTCGCTGATGACTTACGGTAATCTGGGCGAGCATCACGAGCTCACAGCTATCAAAGCCTCCGGTATTGCCCTCACGCGTATTCTGCGGCCGGTGTGGCTGGTGAGCTTGCTGCTAGCCTTCACAGCATTTTGGTTTAATGAGCGTATTGTGCCCAAAGCAAACCTCAAGGCATATAGCTTGCTCTGGGATGTGCGGCAGAAAAAGCTGGCCCTTGATATTCGTCCCGGTGTTTTTTACAATGGTATCCCGGGCTACACTATCAAAGTAGACCGAAAGGTGGGCGAAAACCAGGATATCCTGATGGGCGTCATGATTTATGACCACACCCAAAAATCGGGCAACGCTACGGTAATGCTCGCTGATTCGGGTCGTATGTTCACCCGCTTTGGTGGGCAATATCTGGGCTTTGAGCTTTTTAGAGGCCATACGTACGTGGAGCAGCCCGACGCGCAGAACCGCTCTAATGCCTCCTTTATACGGGAGGGTTTCAAGCGCAATATGATAACCTTCTCGTTAGCCTCCTTCAACCTAGGCAAGACGAAGCAAGAGTTATTTCAGCAGAATCGGATGATGCTGAATATCCCGCAACTGCACCACAGCGCCGATTCTATTCAGAAAAACCTGGCTCGTGAGCGCAAGACATTATCGGCCCGCTTGAGCGGCTACTATACTTATCTGCGCCTTGATACCACCGGCCGGGCCCAAAACCGCAAGCTAGTCAAGCTTCAGGTGCCCCCTTCTAAGTTGATACCGGTTACTGCCCAGCAAGTGGAGCAGGCGCTTAACCGAGCCCGCAATGTCAATTCGTTCATCACTTCCTCTTCCCAGCGGCTCTATGAGATAGCCCGCGAATCGGCGGAGTTTCGCATTGAGGTATACCGCAAGTACACACAATCGACGGCCGTATTGCTGATGTTTCTCATTGGTGCGCCACTGGGAGCCATCATTAAGAAAGGTGGGTTAGGGGTTCCCATTCTGGTGTCCATCCTGTTTTTTATCATCTTCTACGTCTTCGATACAATGGGCTCGAAGTACGGCCGGGACTTTGTGTTGCCGGTGGGCGTAGGCATGTGGCTGTCTAACAGTGTATTATTTCCCTTTGGGATTTTCTTTCTGTACCAAGCCTATAACGATTCCGGCCTACTGGAGATGGATTTTTGGCGGCGGCTGGCCCAGCGGCTACCCAGCTTCCCGCGCTTGCGGCGGCTGGCTACACCCATTGCGGAGTAAAGCTTGTAATCCTGGGCTTAAATGCGTACCTTTGCACCCGCCCTAAGGTATGGGGCACGCATTTTCTCTTATTTTTTAATCTAAGACGGGTTCTCCCTATCTGCCGATGAAACTCTCGACCGAGGCCAAGCAGGCCATCTTCGAAAAGAACAGCCTTCAGAAAGTAACTACCGATACCGGTTCGGCCGAGTCGCAAATTGCTTTGTTCACGCACCGCATCACGCACCTGACGGAGCACCTGAAGGTGAACAAGAAAGACCACAGCACCCGTTTGGGCCTGCTGAAACTGGTAGGTAAGCGCCGCCGCATGCTGGATTATCTCCAGCACCGCGAAATCAACCGCTACCGTGCGATTATCAAGGAGTTGGGCATCCGTAAGTAAGCCCATCTGCTGAGAGTAGGGAGCCTTCCGCGTGAGGGTTCCCTACTCTTTTTTTTGCCCATTGTCTGCCTTTGCTTGGACATGAGACGTTAGCCAGCCGGCCGAAGGAGCAGCCCAGCTTACTCCGGCGCTGCCGAAGCGGGGTGCCCGCGTACACTTCTCATGTCTGGTGTCTATCGTCTCTAGTCCAATTTCCTCAAATGCCCGCTCCCCACGCGATTACCAAAACCTTGGCGCTGCCCGACGGCCGCCAGATTTCCATTGAAACCGGCAAGCTCGCCAAGTTTGCCGATGGGGCCGTAGTAGTGCGCCTCGGCGACACCATGCTGCTGGCCACCGTGGTATCGGCCCCCAGCCAGCGCGAAGGCGTTGACTTCCTGCCGCTATCGGTTGACTACCAGGAAAAATTCGGCTCGGCCGGTAAGATTCCCGGCTCGTTTCAGCGCCGCGAAGGCCGCTTGAGCGACTATGAAATCCTCATTTGCCGCCTCGTAGACCGCATTCTGCGGCCTATGTTCCCCAAGGACTACCACTACGAGGTGCAGGTAATGATTACCCTCATCTCGGCCGATAAAGAAGTGCAGCCCGACGCGCTGGCCGCCCTGGCCGCCTCAGCTGCCCTGTCGATTTCGGACATCCCGTTTGCCGGCCCGATTTCGGAAGTGCGTGTAGCTCGCATCGACGGTCAGTTCCAGATTAACCCCAAAACCAGCGACCTGGCGCGCGCCGACATGGACCTCATTGTGGGGGCTACGGCCGACTCGGTGGCCATGGTAGAAGGCGAGATGAACGAAGTGAGTGAAGAAGAGATGGTAGCTGCCATCGCCTTCGGCCACGAAGCCATTAAGGCGCAGGTGCAACTCCAGAAGGACCTGGCGCTGGCCGTGGGCCGCACGCCGGAGTCGCAGCCCCGCGAGTATCCGAAGTATGAGGAGAACGACGCGCTGAAAAAGCTCGTGCAGGAAGGCATCTACCAGGGTGCTTACGATGTAGCCCGCTCGGGCAATACGAGCAAAGCCGGCCGCAAGGAAGGCTTCACGGGCGTGAAAAAGGCATTCTTGGACAAGCTAGTGGCTGAGCAGCCCGAGCTGGACATGAAGCAGTTCAGCCGCTACTATTCTTCAGCGGAGAAGAAGGCCATCCGCGACATGATGGTGAAGGAGCGCGTGCGCCTCGACGGCCGCCAGCTCACCGAAATCCGCCCCATTTGGTCGGAAATCAACTACCTGCCTGGCGCCCACGGCTCGGCCATCTTCACCCGCGGCGAAACCCAGAGCCTGACTACGGCTACCCTCGGCACCAAGCTTGATGAGCAAATCATCGACCAGCCGCTGACCAAGGGCTACTCGAAATTCATGCTACACTACAACTTCCCCGGTTTCTCGACCGGCGAGGTGAAGCCTAATCGCGGGGCTGGCCGCCGCGAAATCGGCCACGGCAACCTGGCCGCCCGCTCGCTGAAGCGCGTGCTGCCCCCCGATGAGGAAAACCCCTACACCATCCGCATCGTGTCGGATATTCTGGAGTCGAACGGCTCCAGCTCGATGGCTACGGTGTGCGCTGGCTCGCTGGCACTCATGGATGCTGGTGTTAAGGTGCGTGCGGCCGTTGCGGGCATCGCAATGGGCCTCGTGCAGGATAAGGAAACCGGCGAGTACGCCGTGCTTTCGGACATCCTGGGCGACGAGGACCACCTCGGCGATATGGACTTTAAGGTAACCGGTACGGAGAAAGGCATTTGCGCCTGCCAGATGGACATCAAAATCCAGGGCCTGAGCAATGAGATTCTGACCGCTGCGCTGCACCAGGCCCGCGAAGGCCGCCTGCACATCCTGCGCGAAATGGCAAAGACCATTGCCGCACCGGCTCCCGAGCTGAAGGCGCACACGCCGCGTTCGCACAAGATGTTGATTGATAAAGAGTTTATCGGTGCGGTAATCGGGCCGGGCGGCAAAGTTATCCAGCAGATTCAGAAGGATACCAACGCCACAGTTATCATCGAGGAGAAGGACGAGAAGGGTCACGTAAGCATCTACGCTGCCAACCAGGCCGACATGCAGGGTGCCATCGACCGCATCCGCGCTATCGCCGCGCAGCCCGAAGTGGGCGAGACCTACAAAGGCAAGGTGCGCAGCATCCAGCCCTACGGTGCTTTCGTGGAGATTATGCCCGGCAAGGACGGCCTGCTGCACATTTCGGAAGTTACTCACGAGCGCATTGCCTCGCTCGAAGGTGTGCTCGAAGTGGGCCAGGAAATCGACGTAAAGCTGGTAGATATCGACAAGAAAACCGGTAAATACCGCCTCTCGCGCAAGGTGCTACTCGAAAAGCAGGCGTAATTTTTGTGTAAGGCTAGCGGGAAATCAAAAGGTGAATAAGTAGCGCCAGGCGGGGAATGTTCCGTTTAGTTTAGCTGTCCACTTTTTGATTTCCTTACCGCTTCACCTTCAGTCGAAAAGAACTTTAGCTCGTACAGCCTTGTTGTTTTCGGTTGTATTGGCAGGGGCTCAGCCAACCCATTATTTTCCGAATAACTTCTTTAGAACTACCTAGTTAGCGCCGTTACCGATGAGACAGCTAAAAATCAGCAAGCAGATTACCAACCGCGAAAGTCAGTCGCTGGATAAATACCTCCAGGAGATTGGCAAAGTGGACCTGCTGACGCCCGACGAGGAGGTGACGCTGGCGCAGCGCATCCGCGACGGCGACCAGAAAGCGCTCGAAAAATTGACTAAAGCCAACCTGCGCTTCGTAGTGTCGGTTGCTAAACAATACCAGAATCAAGGCCTTAGCTTGGGTGACCTCATCAATGAGGGTAACCTCGGCCTCATTAAAGCCGCTAAGCGCTTTGACGAAACCCGGGGCTTCAAATTTATTTCCTACGCCGTTTGGTGGATTCGCCAGAGCATTCTACAAGCTTTGGCTGAGCAGAGTCGTATCGTGCGTCTGCCGCTGAACCGGGTGGGCTCGCTGAACAAAATCAGCAAGTCGTTCTCGGAACTGGAGCAGAAATTTGAGCGTGAGCCTTCACCAGAAGAGATTGCTGAGGTGCTTGAGCTCACCACCTCGGAAGTGGTGGATACCCTGAAAATTTCGGGTCGCCACGTATCCGTCGATGCGCCGTTTGTACAGGGTGAAGAAAATCGGTTGCTCGACGTACTCGAAAACGAGGATGAAGAGACGCCGGATTCGGGCCTGATGAACGACTCGCTCCGCAAAGAAGTGCAGCGAGCGCTCTCAACCCTAACCAAGCGGGAGGCTGACGTCATTACCCTCTATTTTGGCCTGAATGGCGAAGCTGCCCTCACTCTCGAAGAGATTGGCGAGAAATTCAACCTAACCCGCGAGCGGGTGCGTCAGATAAAGGAAAAGGCAATTCGCCGCCTGCGTCACACGTCGCGCTCGAAGGCTTTGAAGCCTTATTTGGGCTAATTTCTACTTAAATTTGTTGACCTTAAAACCCCGACCGTGAGGTTGGGGTTTTTTGTAGTACCAAGCTCCAGCTTGGGAAGGCTAGGGGGCAGCCAAAGCTGGCGCCGCTGGCAGATTCACTCAAGTATCGTTGAACGATGCCCCAAGCTGGAGCTTGGCTTTCTAACTGCGAGGCGCAGCTTTGCGCTACTTTTCATGGAACATATTCATTGCCTGATTATTGGCTCGGGCCCGGCAGGCTACACAGCCGCTATTTATGCCGCTCGCGCTGGCCTTAAACCCGTGATGTACATGGGCTTGCAGCCCGGTGGACAGCTCACGATTACCAACGATGTGGAGAATTTCCCGGGTTACCCCGATGGGGTAATGGGACCGGAAATGATGGAAGACCTGAAAAAACAGGCCGAGCGTTTTGGTACGGATATCCGCTATGGCATTGCTACGAAAGTGGACTTTGCGGGTCATCCGCACAAGGTGACGATTGACGAAACCATTGAGTTGACGGCCGATGCGGTGATTATTGCCACTGGGGCCTCGGCTAAGTGGCTGGGCTTGCCCTCCGAAGCGCGCCTCAACGGTTCGGGCGTATCGGCCTGTGCAGTGTGCGACGGCTTCTTCTACCGCGGTAAGGAGGTAGCCATTGTGGGTGCCGGGGATACGGCCGCCGAGGAAGCCAACTACCTTGCCAACCTGTGCTCGAAAGTGTACATGCTGGTGCGTAAAGATGCCATGCGTGCTTCCAAAATTATGCAGCAGCGCGTGCTGGCTAACCCTAAAATAGAGGTGTTGTTTGATACGGCTACTGATGAGATTCTGGGAGAACATGCCGTGGAGGCAGTGCGCGTTAAAAACCTGGTAACGCACGAAACGCGCGAAATTCCCGTTCATGGGTTTTTCGTGGCTATCGGCCACGAGCCAAATTCCAAGATTTTTCAGGACTACCTGCACCACGATGAGCAGGGCTACCTTAAGACCATTCCGGGTACGGCCAAGACCAACGTGGACGGGGTATTTGCCTGCGGCGATGTGCAGGACTATACCTATCGGCAGGCTGTGACGGCGGCGGGTTCGGGCTGCATGGCCGCGCTCGACGCTGAGCGTTACCTGGCTGGCCTGCAAGGCTAGCGCTCAGTGGTGCAGCTAGCCGCTTGAAACTGGCGACCTTATTTTGTTAACCACGCAGCCGTGGCCTGGTTCCTGGGCCACGGCTGCTATTTTGGGCTTCGTTTGATTTTCCACAAGCTTTTTTTTCGTTTGCCTGGGCTGATGCTCCTGGTGCTGGCCTGTTGGCTGGCCGCCACAGCTCCCGCGCAGGGGCAGCGTCGCAAGAAGACGCCCGCCCCCAGGGCAAAGGCTGGTAAGCCGCGCAACCGCGATTTCTTTCGTATTCGCACGCCCACTATGCGCTACGTGAAGCCGGATACCACTACCATCATTGAGACGGAGGAGCTGCCCGATGACCGGTCAGACGCTGCCAAGTCGATATTCAACCCCGCCCGCAAGCTGAGCATCGTGAGTGAGGACACTACCACGCTCAACGAGGGTGGGCAGGAGATAGTGGAGATGTCGGACGAGGTGCTCATCGACTCATCGTGGGTGAAGGTAGCGGGCTACTATGCCATTTGGGATACGCACAACATCAACCCCTACCGGGTGGATGGCCGCCGCATCCGCGATACGCTTACGCTGAAGTTGGTAGACCCCGTGCGCCAGCACTACGCCAAGATGCCGCTCACCAAAACGCCCATTACCTCGGGGTTTACCTTTCGCTGGGGGCGCTGGCACTTTGGGGTGGATTTGGACCTGAATACCGGCGACTCGGTGCGGGCGGCCTTCGATGGGGTTATCCGCATCAGCAAGTGGGATGGGGGGGGGTATGGAAATTATCTGCTTGTGCGTCACTACAATGGCCTCGAAACCTTATACGGCCACTTGAGCAAGCCGCTGGTGCCGGTGGGTACGTTTGTGCGGGCTGGGCAGGTGATTGGCCTGGGTGGTAGCACGGGGCGTAGCACGGGCTCGCACCTGCACTTCGAGGTGCGCTACGAGGGTAATCCTATTAACCCGACTTACGTCTATGATTTTCCGAGCTATAAGCTGCGGGGCGAAACGTTCACTATTACTTCGGCGCTGTTCAACTACTACAGCCGGGCGCTACACCGCCCTGGTAACCGTAGTAGCCATAACGAGCCCACGGCTGCCCGGCAGGTAGCTACCCACAAAATCCGCTCGGGTGATACGCTCTCCGAGATTGCCGACCGCTACGGGGTGCGCGTGAGCACACTCAAGCGCCTGAACCCAGGCATGCGCAACACCTTGCAACCTGGTAAAAAGCTGCGAGTTAAATAGACCGCAGATTTAACGGATGAAACGGATTTCGTGGATACGCCGCTTTTCGGCTGGCTATGTGATGGGAACAGCGCGTTGGGATTATGCGCTTTGGTAAGCCGATAGGTTGGTTAACTTAGAAGAAGCGAGTAGTATGGTAGGCGCTATTGATTATAAGTACGTTAGCGTATTCAGGCCGCGAAGCGGCCATATCTGTGAAATCCGTTTAATCCGTTAAATCTGTGGTCAAGGTAGATATTTTGGCGCTGGGGGCTCACCCCGACGATGTGGAAATGTCGTGCTCCGGTACGCTGCTGGCGGCCGTGGCGGCTGGCAAGAAAGTGGGTATTGTAGACTTCACGCGGGGCGAACTGGGGACGCGCGGCACGCCCGAGATTCGGGCGGCCGAGTCGGCGGCGGCTAGTAAGATTTTGCAGCTCAGCGTGCGCGAAAATCTGGGTTTGCCCGATGGGTTTTTCAAGAACGACCGGGAGCACCAGTTGCCGCTCATCGCAGCCATCCGGCGCTATCAGCCCGATATTGTGCTCTGCAACGCCATTACTGACCGCCACCCCGACCACGGCCGGGGCTCGCAACTCGCCACCGATAGCTGCTTTCTCAGTGGGCTACGGATGATTGAGACGCTGGGTGAGGATGGCCAGCCGCAAGCGCCCTGGCGCCCCAAGCACGTGTATCACTACATTCAGGACCGCCAGATTGCGGCCGACTTTGTGGTGGATATTACGCCGTACTGGGCTGGCAAGTGGGCATCTATCAACGCCTACGGCACCCAGTTTTTCAATGCCAATGCCGACCCTACGGCGCCGCAGACTTACCTGTCGGGCCAAACTTTTGCGCACTTCATGGAAGCCCGCGCCCGCGAGTTTGGCCACCTGATAGGAGTGGAGTTTGGGGAAGGCTACACCGTGGAGCGGCCCCTGGGGGTGCGCGAGTTGGGCGACTTGATTTAGCCAGGATACTTTCAGCGTAAGCGGGGCCAGCGGCGGGTAGCTATCCATCTGCCCGCCGCTGGCCCCACTTACTTATTTTCACAGGCAGAGTAGCTGGTCGGCGTTGGCGTAGGCCAGCTTGGCGAGGTCGGCGGGCGGTAGTTGCAGTCCCGCCAGAAACTCGTGGCCCGGCTGGTTGGGCGCGTAGGGATAATCGACCGAAAACAGGATGTTATCCAGCCCAAACGTGGCTAGTGCGGCTTCCAGCGGCGGGCGCGTGAAGATGCCGCTGGTAGTGATGTATACTTGGTCGCGCAGGGTCTGGCTGATGCTGCGCGGCAGGCGCGTTTGGTCGGCGGGCATAGTGAGGTCGGCACGGGCCATCATGACGGGTAGCATTTCGCCCATATGGCCGATGATGAGCCGGAGGCGCGGGTAGGTTTCCAGCGTGCCGCTAAGGATGAGGCGTAGGATATGGATGGCTGTTTCGGCGTGCCAGCCGAAGCCAGCCATGCTCAGGCGCTCGCCCAGGCCGTTGGGCAGGTGGCTATAGTAGGCGGCGCGCACCGGGGCGGGTGGCACGCCGGGGTGCAGGTAGAGCGGTGCCCCCAACTCCTCGGCCTGTGCTAGCAAGGGCGCAAACTGCGGGTCGTCGAGAAATAAGCTTTGCGTAGTGCCGTTGACCATCGCCCCGCGAAAATGATGTTCGCGGACGGTGTGCGCTAGTTCCGCAGCCGCGGCGGTTGGGTTGGTCATGGGCAGGTGGGCAAAGCCGAAGAACCGGCCGGGGTGCCGGGCAATGGCTGCGGCCAGCCGGTCGTTGTACTCCCGGGCGAAGGCCGGGCCTTCTGCGGGCGGTAGCAATTCGGCCCCCGGCCCCGATACCGACAGCACTTGGACGGAAATTCCGGCCTCGTCCATCAGGCGCAGGCGCTCGGAGCCTGTTTCGGCAAGCTGCTGCTGCTGCTCGCGTACCGGCGAGTCGGGGTTGTCGTCAGAGGGCCAGCCGGCTTGTTGTCGGGCCGCGAGCGGAATGCGTGCTACCATATCGGGAAACGTCACATGCTCTTCGAGCGCAACGATGCGCTGGGGCAGGGGGGAAGTAGGCATAAAAAGAAGGCGGTGGAGAAGGAAGGCAGCAGTTTTTTCAAACGAACTGGCTAGTGCAGCGTTGCGCCCGCGGGGAGCTTCTGCAGCTATAAACTACGTTGGGGGAACGAAAAGGAAAATTTTCCGTTGGGTAAGGGAAATAGTTCCTAAATTTGGCCAGCTATTTTAGAGTTTTCTGCCCATGCTTGCCGTTCCCATTCATGCCCCGCGCCCCTTACCGGCCGCCCTCGCCAGCCTCGAAACAGTGCTGACCGATGCCTTCGCCCTCGTGATGGAGGCGCGCACCGGTGTGCCGGCCCGGGCGGCATTTGCCGTGGCCAGCCTGTTGCAGCTAAGTACCGATGAGTTGGCCGCCCTGCTGAACACCACCACCAAAACCCTGCGTACCTACCGCGAAGCTAATAAGCGCCTGGCCCCCGCCGCCAGCGAACAGGTACTCAAGCTGTTGGCCCTGGCCCACCAGGGGGGCGAGGTATTTGGCGAGCCGGCCGCATTTCGGCGCTGGCTGGGCAAGCCTGCCTACGGCCTCGATAACCAGCCGCCGCTGGCCCTGCTCCAGACCAGTGGCGGCATCGACCTCGTGGCTGAAGAAGTAAGCCGCATTGCCTACGGCGACCTCGCCTAGCTCCGTACTGCGTGGAGATTTACCGCATTTGCCTGACTAAGTACGCTGGTGAGCTCGTGGCCTCCGGCAACCCCGGCCGCTGGAATCTGCGGGGGCAGTTCGTCATTTATGCCGCCGGCAGCCGGGCGTTAGCTTGTCTTGAAAACGTAGTGCACCGCAGCGGCGAAGGGCTCAACAGCCTGTTCAGCGTCATGCGCCTCGAAGTGCCCGACGACTTGGCGGTGGAAGAGCTGAACCTGGCCCAGCTCCCGCCCGGCTGGCAGCCCACCAGCGCCTATGCCCGCTGCCAGCCCCTGGGCGCCGATTGGTATCGTCGCCAGACCTCGGCCGTGCTGCGGGTACCCTCCTCCATTATCGCCCACGAACACAACTACGTGCTCAACACCCGCCACCCCAACTTTGCCCGCATCCGCCTTGCTGGCCGCGAGGATTTTGCTTTCGACCCGCGCATCAAGGCGCCGGAGCCGGAGTAAGCGCGAACTGCCCGTGCCCAGTGCGCCGTCTGGCTCACTGCCTACGCCCTACCTTAGTAGCGTCCCACTGTATTCACTACCCTTTTTAATATGGTCAACGCCCCCCTTGCTTACTCCCACACGGCTGAGCCGACCTCGCACCAGGCGCGGGCCCGCCAGCTGCTGAAGACCCACCCCGAGGTGAAGCGCCTCATGACGCGCACCTCCACCACGGCCTTAATTGCGCTGGGCTGCGTGGCCGCCCAGGTGCTGGTAACCTACCTGCTGCATGGCCAGGCGTGGTACTGGTCGCTGCTGGCGGCCTACGTATTCGGGGCCTTCGTGTGCCATACGCTGTTTGTAACGGTACACGAGGCGGCGCACAATCTGGTTTTTAAAGGCCAGTGGGCCAATGCCGCCGTGGGCATCGGGGCCAACCTGCCGATGGTGATTCCGACAGCCATGAGCTTTCGCAAGTTTCACCTTAAGCACCACTCGGCGATGGGCCACTTCGAGCACGACGCCGACCTGCCCGACCACTACGAGGCCAAGCTCATTCAGCACTATGCCATTGGCAAGGCCATCTGGCTTTTCTTCTTCCCGATTTTCCAGGTAGTGCGCACGTTTCGCTGCCGCAGCGTGGTGCCTTTCGATAAGTACATTGCCGCCAACTGGGCCGCGCAAATTGTCTTCAACGTGGGCATCTACCTCTGGCTGGGCCCCACGGCGTTTCTGTACCTGTTCTTCAGCTTCTGGTTTTCGGTGAGCCTGCACCCGCTCGGGGCCCGCTGGATTCAGGAGCACTACCTCGTGCTGAGCCCTGACCAGGAAACTACTTCCTACTACGGTCGCCTCAACGGCGTAAACCTCAACGTAGGCTACCACAATGAGCACCACGACCTGCCCGGTGTGCCTTGGAACAAGCTGCCCCAGCTGCGCCAGCTGGCCCCCGAGTTTTACGACCCGCTGCTGCACCACACCAGCTACTCCAAACTGCTGCTGCGCTTCCTTTTCGACCAGGAAATTTCGCTCTACTCACGCCTCGTGCGCGGCGTGCATGTGCCCAGCAAAGTGCCCCTGGCTACGCTTGCCAAGTAAGTAATCGGACCTGCGTAGCTCCTATTTACTCAGTAGCCCCCATTGCGGCCCCATTGGGCGGTAGTGGGGGCTACTAGCGTTGAGGACCGCCAGCATTACTGCTGTACTTATCTGCTATGTTTTTACACAATCGTTAATGTACGCTGCCGTTATTTTAAGCGACCCCAAAAAATAGTTAGGCGATGATTAGTTGCCAATAGGGGAGAATTTCGGCTTTTTAGGGGTAAAAAAGAGAAGCGTCGTTTTTTTTCGGCGCATTGCCTTTTTGTTAATTCTAAAAATAGCCCTTATTATTGTTGTGTTGATTCATCACGGCATCACCTTCGGAGCCGCTACTGGCTAGCCCCGAACCGTCAGATGGCGTTTTTTTTAATCAGCTTACACAATCGATTGTGTAATTGTGCCTAGCTTCAAATTCACTTTCCCCACCCAACCCTTCTCACTTTATGAGAAAGTCCGTACCCAAGATGCGGCGGCTCGTGCTGCCTGCCGCGCTTAGCTGCCTCCCCCTACAGCCCCTGCTGGCCCACGCCTCGGCCGCTACCGAAATGCGGAAGGATACCCCGGCTGCTGGCCCCGTAACCGGCCGCATCGTGGACGAAAAAGGCCAGGGCCTGCCCGGCGTCAACGTGCTGGTGAAAGGCACTAATGTGGGTACCGCCACCAATGCCGATGGCCGCTACACCATTGAGGCCCCGGCCGGCGCTACGCTGGTATTCTCCTACATCGGCTACGCCAGCCAAGAGGTTGCCGTGGGCGACCGCGCTACGGTAGACGTGGCCCTGGCCCCCGATGCCCGTTCGCTGAGCGACGTAGTGGTAGTGGGCTACCTCACCCAGGACCGCCAGAACGTGACGAGCGCCGTGAGCAGCCTCAACGTGAAAGAGGCCGGAAAAACCCCGGTACCCACGCTGACCCAGGCTTTTCAGGGGCGCGTGGCGGGCGTGCAGGTGGAGAACACTGGCAGCCCAGGCGCAACGCCTAACGTACTCATTCGAGGTGTGGGCTCGACGGGCACCAACACCAACCCGCTGTACGTAATCGACGGGCTGTGGACTGACAACATCCGCAACTTGAGCCCTACGGACATCGAGAGCACGACAGTGCTAAAAGATGCTTCTTCCACCGCTGTTTACGGTTCGCGTGGGGCCAACGGCGTAGTGGTGATTACGACTAAGCGTGGAAAGGGCGGTGAGCCTCAAGTCAGTGCCAATGGCTACATCGGGGTCGAGAGTATTTATCGTAAGTATAATCTCACCAACCACAGTGAATGGGCTGACCGCTCGGCCCAGGCTTACCGCAACGCGGGCCTCGACCCCACCTTGCGCATGCCCGGTGCTGTGAAGGGCACGGCGGCTTATTCCGACGCGGTTGATACCGATTGGCAGAAGGAATTTTTCCGTACAGGCAAGGTGCAGGACTATAACCTTACCTTCTCGGGTGGTAGCCAGGGTGAGAAGAGCGCCACCAACTTCTTGATTTCGGCTGGTTATTTCAACCAGGATGGCATTGTGCGTGGGCCCTCCTTCGAGCGCTACAATGTGCGCCTGAATTCGGGTTTTACCCGGGGCAAGCTTAAGATTACGCAGAGCGCCCTGCTCACACACATCAATACGACGCTGCTCAATGAGGTGCCTTTCGTGGATGTGCTGGCTGAGCTACCGGGCATCCCGGTGTACAACCCGGCCAATTTTGGGGGCTACGGCTACGGTAGTGCTAACTTGTTTAACTACTCGGTGAACCCCATTGGCGCGCAGGAAATCCTGAACCGCACCCAGCGCAACAACCTGCTGCAAGGCAACGTGGTGGGCGAGTTCGCTTTCACCGATTGGCTCTCGTACCGCCTCAACCTGGGTATCGACCAGCAGGATTTCTACGATAAGAACGCCCGCAAGGAAGGCTATATCCGCCTGGGAGAGTCGAGCCCCAACACCACTTACTTATTCGAAAACCGGGGTACCTCCACCTTCCTGCTGGCCGAGAACACGCTGAACTTCAATAAGCGCTTTGGCGACCATAGTGTGAATGCGCTCCTCGGCTACTCAGAGCAGCGTACTAAATTTGACAACGCCACGGCCAACGCCACTGGCTTTTCGTCGCAGCCGCAGTACTTCTTTGTGCTCAGCCAGGGCCTGAATACGGCTACGCCGGCTAACGTAGGCGGGACTATTGACGAGTTTACTAAGCGCTCCTATTTCAGCCAGCTCAACTACGACTACAAGAACCGCTACCTCGTTACGGGCAGCTTCCGGCGCGACGGCTCGTCGCGCTTCGACCCCACGCGCCGCTATGCTAACTTCGGGGCTGGCTCGCTGGGCTGGCGCATCTCGGAGGAAGATTTCTTCAAGAACGCGCTGCCGATGGTCAATAATCTGAAGCTACGGGCCAGCTACGGCGTGAATGGCAACGACCAGATTATCAACTACGCCTACCAGGCCGTGGTGAACCGGGGCATATTCTACCCACTGGGCACCGGGCAGGCGCTGGTGCCGGCCGCTACGCAGCCGGGCTTGGAGTCGCGGGGTATTCGCTGGGAGTCGCGCTACACGACCGATTTCGGTCTGGACCTGGCCATGCTGGATAACCGACTCACGCTGAGCGCCGACTACTACATCTCCGACACGAAGGGGACGCTGGTATCACCGCCGCTGCCCGGCTACATCGGTACGGCTGGTATTAACCAGCCGTACTCCAATGTGGGCGAGCTGCGCAACCAGGGCTTCGAACTAGCGCTGGGCTACCATGAGAGCCGCAAAGCCTTCACCTACGGCGCCGACCTGACCCTGACGACGCTGCGCAACGAGGTGCGGCGCCTGTCGGATATTCAGCCCGTCATTCCAGGCGACCTTGGCGTAACGCGCACCGAGGTGGGTCAGCCCATCAGCCGCCTTTACCTGCTCGATATGGTGGGGGTATTCCAGACCCAGGACGAGATTAATAACTACAGGAGCGCCGATGGCAAGATTATTCAGCCCCTAGCCCAGCCTGGCGATGTAAAATTCCGTGATGTGAACGGTGACGGGTCCATTACATACAGCGGCGACCGGCAGTTTGTGGGCCGTCCTTTTCCCACCCTGCAAGGGGGTCTGAACCTGACGGCCGGATTCAATGGCATCGACGTGAGCGTATTCTGGCAGGGCCAAACCGGTAATGACATCCTTAACGTCACGCGTACGTCGGTGGAGAACCTCTACGGTGACACCAACTTCAACCGCGACATCACGCCCTGGACGGCTGATAACCGTTCCAACACTACGCCGCGCCTAGTGTATGGCGGCGGGGCCGAGGGCGTGAAGAACAACGAACTGGCCAGCACCCGCTGGGTGGAAGATGGTAGCTACCTGCGCCTGAAAAACGTGCAGATTGGCTACACCTTCCCCAAGACGCTAACCAGCAAGATTTCGGGCTCCAGCACCGTTCGTGTGTTCGTGACCGGCCGCAACATCGTGACCTTCACTAAATACACCGGCTTCGACCCCGAAACGCCGGGCACCGGTCTCTTCGGGCGCGGCCTCGACAATGGTACTTACCCCAATGTGCGCACCTTCACTGGGGGGGTGCAAGTGAATTTCTAATGCGCTGGGCACCAGCCGGCATTACCATTTATTCTGACATCCCACCCATGAAATTCACTAAAATCTCCATGCTGGCCCTAGCCGGCCTACTGGCTACGACTAGCTGTAAAAAAGACCTGCTTGACCAAGTTAACCCCACCTTTCCCGGCACCGGGCAATTCTGGAAAAGCCAGAGCGACGCTAATCAGGGCGTGCTGGCTATATACTCGGGACAGCAGATTTTCTCTACCTATAGCCTCTACTGGCACTTTGCCACCACGGGCCGCACCGACGAGTCGTTTACCAATACGCCCGATGCTGGCCTGAACCAATACCTGGTGTTCCGCCAAATCAGCACCACCGACGCCCGCTCGGCCTTCCTGTGGAACGACTTGTACCGGATGATTTTCCGGGCCAACCAGGTGCTGACCAACGTGCCGGCTATCAGCATGGATGCCACGCTCAAGAAGCAGTACCTGGCCGAGGCACTGTTTCTGCGGTCACTCTGCTACTATGACCTCACGCTGCTATTCGGCAACCTGCCATTAGTAACCACGCTAGCCAACTCGGAAACCCGTGTGCCCCAGGTTGCGCAGGACCAGGTGTACGCCCAACTAGTCACCGACCTGACGGCGGCCAAAGCCGATTTGCCCCTGAGCTACGACGCCACCAACCTAGGCCGCGCCACGAAAGGTGCCGCCACCGCCCTGCTGGGCAAGGTGTACATGCAGCAGCGCAAGTGGACGGAAGCCTCCGCGCAGTTCACCGAAATTATCGGCGCCAATCGCTACTCCCTGGTATCCAACTACGCCGATAACTTCACGGAGGCCAACGAAAACAACAGCGAGTCGATTTACGAAGTCCAGTTTTCGGGTGTGAATAAGACGTTTGGCCAAGACTTTGTTGGTGCGGCCGAAGGCAATGAGCGGGCCCAGTTCTTCGGCCCTCCCGGCATCGGCTTCACCGACGTGGAGGTGCGGCCCTGGTTGTTCAGCGAGTTTAGCGACCGCACCGCCACCGGCGGCAGCGACCCCCGCCGCGACGCCACGCTGTTCAGCGCCGTGGGCACGCCCACGATTTACGGCCGGCCCTTCGCGGGCACGGCGAATAATGGCCTCAATATCAACCCAAATCGTGTGCTGTGGCGCAAGTATCAGAATGACCGCAGCCGGGGCTTCGAAGACTTTTTCTCGGGCATCAACATTCGCCTGATTCGCTACGCCGACGTGCTGCTGATGCAGGCCGAAGCCCTGAACGAGCTGGGCCGCCCGGCCGATGCCCTGCCGCTCATCAACCAGGTGCGCCAGCGCCCGTCCGTGAACCTGACGCCGCTCACTGGCACCTACACTCAGGCCACTATGCGCCAGCAGCTGCGCCACGAGCGCATCACGGAGCTGGCCGGCGAGGGCATGCGCTGGAGCGACCTGGTGCGCTACCAGTCCTTCAAAACGCCCGAGGGCTTGAGCGAGCTACGCGCCCGCGACGCGGACTTCAACAACTTCATCTCGCCGCGCAACGAGCTACTGCCCATCCCGCAGACGGAAATCGACATCGATAAGAACCTGCGCCAGAACCCTGGCTTCTAAGCTACGCCGCCCTATTACGACCACTCCGGCGCTGCTAGCCAGGGTGGTCGTTTTGGCCTTACCCAGCCACTGGCTGCCGGTTGGTAGGTAAGGACTTGCAGTTAAGCCTTCAGTGGTAACGCGCACGCAAGGCTGGCAGTTGCGCTGCCAGTTTCGCGGCCGCTCGGCTGCTACTCTGGGCAGATGCGCCGCAAAGGGGGCATATTTACGCAAAAAGTGCGCGTTTTCTCATCTTTCGTCTTTTCCTCATGCCTATTTCCCCCCGCCTTGGGTTACTTGCTGCCAGCTTGAGCAGCACCCTGCTGCTGGCTGCCTGTAATTCTTCTACCACCAGCCAGGAAACGACCGCCACCACTACGGCCCCCGCCGACTCGGCCGCTACTGGCACCAGCGCCTCTGCCATGCCCACCTCCGCCTCCTTCGGCAAAGCCACCGACGGCACCGAAGTTCAACTCTTTACTCTGACCAATGCCGCTGGCCTCAAGGCCACCATCAGTACCTACGGTGGCACGCTCACCAGCCTGCTCGTGCCCGACAAGGACGGTAAGCTGAGCGACGTTATCCTGGGCTTCGACAACGTAAGCGGCTACGTTAGCCCCGAGTTTAAGAAGTCTAACCCATACTTCGGCGCGCTCATTGGGCGCTACGGCAACCGCATTGCCAAGGGCAAATTCACCATTGATGGCAACGCCTACCAAGTAGGCATTAACAACAACGGTAATTCGCTGCACGGCGGCAACGTGGGCTTCAACCAGAAAATCTGGGCTGCCAAGCCCGGCACCTCGGCCGACGGCCAGACCCTCACGCTCACCTACCTCAGCAAGGACGGCGAGGAAGGCTATCCCGGCAATCTTACCGTGACGGTGGTCTACACCCTCACCGCTGCCAACGCCCTCAAAATCGACTACACCGCCACCACCGACAAGGCCACGCCCGTCAACCTCACCAACCACGCGTATTTCAACCTGGCCCTGGGCCAGAGCAAGGATGTGCTGGCCCACCAGGTGACTATCCCGGCTGACCGCTATACCGTAGTGGACGCCACCCTCATCCCGACCGGCGAGCTGAAGGCGGTGAAGGGCACGCCCTTCGACTTCACCACGCCCCACGCCATCGGCGAGCGTATTGCGCAGGTGCCCGGCGGCTACGACCACAACTGGGTGCTCAACCAGGCCACCGGCCAGCACAGCGCCGCCACCGTGTACGAGCCCACCACCGGCCGCACGATGGAAGTTACCACCGACGAGCCCGGCGTGCAGTTCTACACCGGCAACTTCCTCGATGGCAGCCTGAAAGGTAAAAACGGCGTGGTCTACGGCAAGCACGCTGGCTTCTGCCTCGAAACCCAGCATTTCCCCGACTCGCCCAACCAGCCCAAGTTCCCGAGCACCATCCTCAAGCCGGGCCAGACTTATCGCACCACCACCAGCTACACGTTCGGGGTGCGCAAGTAAGGGTCCAGGCGGATACCTCACCCCCTAGCCCCCTCTCTAAAAAAGAGGGGAACTGGCCCTAGCTCTAGAAGCTAAATCTAAAAATAGTCCCCTTCTTTTTTGGAGAGGGGGCTAGGGGGGAGGTGCCAGCCAGAGCCGGTAGCATTCTCTGTAAATTACAAACCATTTATTTCGTGTCAACACCAACCGCCTCCCCTGCCTACGTTATCGGCCTCGACTACGGCACCGACTCGGTGCGGGCGCTGCTCGTAGATGCCCGCACGGGCGCCGAAGTCGCGCAGGCCGTGCACTACTATCCGCGCTGGAAGCAGGGCCAGTACTGCAACCCCGCCAAAAACCGCTTCCGCCAGCATCCCCTCGACCACCTCGAAGGCCTCGAAGCGACCGTGCGCGAAGTAGCCCTGAAAGTGCCCGCCGAGCAGATTCTCGGCCTCGCCATCGACACCACCGGTTCCACGCCCGGCCCCGTCAACGAGCAGGGCCAGCTGTTGGGCATGCTGCCCGAATTTGCCGAAAACCCCAACGCGCTTTTCATCCTCTGGAAAGACCACACCGCGCTGGCCGAAGCCGCCGAAATCAACCATAAAGCCCGCACCTGGGGCGGCGAAGACTACACCAAGTACGAGGGCGGCATCTACTCCTCGGAGTGGTTTTGGGCCAAAATCATGCACATCACCCGCCAGGACGAGGCCGTGGCGAAAGCCGCCCACTCCTGGATGGAGCACTGCGACTGGCTCACCCTCACGCTCACTGGCCAGCCGCTGGCCGAGTTCAAGCGCAGCCGCTGCGCCGCTGGCCACAAGGCCATGTGGCACGAGAGCTGGGGCGGCCTGCCCAGCGAGGAGTTTCTCACGCACCTCGAACCTAAGCTGGCCGGCTTACGCAATCGATTGTTCACGGAAACGTACACGGCCGACCAGGTAGCCGGCCAGCTTTCCGCCGAGTGGGCCGAGCGCTTGGGTCTGACTACCAATACGGTAATCGCCGTGGGCTCATTCGACGCCCACGCGGGCGCCGTGGCCGGGGAAATCGAGTCCTACTCGATGGTGAAGGTGATGGGCACCAGCACTTGCGACATCGTGGTAGCTCCGACTGCCGAAGTAGGTGGCCACCTCGTGGCTGGCATCTGCGGGCAGGTCGATGGCTCAGTTATCCCCGGTATGCTGGGGCTGGAAGCCGGGCAATCGGCCTTTGGTGACCTGCTGGCCTGGTTCCGTAATATGTTGGAGTGGCCTTTGCAGGCCGCTACGCTTGCCCACTCGCAGGTGCTGAGCGCCGAGCAGCTGGCCCTGTTTCAGGAAGAAGTGAGCAACAACCTGCTACGCCAACTCACCCAGGCCGCCGCCGAGGTAGACCCCGCCGAATCGAGCGTTATCGCGCTCGATTGGGTGAATGGCCGCCGCACCCCCGACGCCAACCAGGCCCTCAAAGGTGCGCTGATGAACCTGACGATGGGCACCTCGGCCCCGCAGGTTTTCCGCGCCCTCGTCGAAGCCATCTGCTACGGCTCGAAGCAGATTGTGGAACGCTTCGAGAGCGAAGGCATCCCGATTAAGCAGGTAATCGGCATCGGCGGCGTGGCCAAAAAGTCGGCCTTCGTGATGCAGACCCTGGCCGACGTGCTCGACCGGCCCATCAAAATCGCCGTGTCGGAGCAGGCTCCGGCGCTGGGCGCGGCCATGTACGCCGCCGTAGCCGCTGGCATCTACCCCGACGTGCTGACTTCGCAAAAAGCCCTCGGCAGCGGCTTTGCCGAAACCTACACGCCCAACCCGGCCAGCGTGGCCGACTACGCCGCCCGTTACCAGCAGTACCAGGCCCTCGGCAAGTTTGTGGAAGGCGCGACGGCCGGACAAAATGAGCCCGTAGTCGAAACCGAAACGCCCGCCCTCGCCACCGCCTAATGAGCCAGTTTCAAGACCTAAAGCAAGCCTGCTACGAGGCCAACATGCAGCTGCCGGCCCTCGGGCTGGTGCTCTTCACCTTCGGCAACGCCAGCGTGGTAGACCGGGAGCAGAGCGTGTTCGCCATTAAACCCAGCGGCGTGCCCTACGCCACGCTCAAGCCGGAGGATATCGTGATTGTGGACTTCGACAACAACGTGGTCGAAGGCACGAAGCGCCCAAGCAGCGACACTAAAACCCACGCGCTGCTCTTCAAGGAGTGGACCACTATCGGGGGTATCGTGCACACGCACAGTACCTACGCTACGGCCTGGGCCCAGGCGCAGCTTGATATTCCCATTCTGGGCACCACCCACGCCGACCACCTCACCGCCGACGTGCCCTGCGCGCCGCCCATGAGCGACGAGCTTATTGCCGGCGACTACGAGCACCAGACGGGCTGGCAAATCATCAACGAGTTTGAAAAGCGCGGCCTCTCGCCCGCCGAAGTCGAGATGATACTCGTGGGCAACCACGCGCCCTTCACCTGGGGCAAAACGGTGGAGAAAGCCGTGTACCACAGCGCCGTGCTCGAAGAGGTAGCCCGGCTGGCCTACCTCAGCTGCACGCTCAAGCCCGGCGTGGCGCGCCTGAAAGATGCCCTGATTAAAAAACACTACGAGCGCAAGCACGGCGCCAATTCCTACTACGGGCAATAAGTAGCGCGGACTTTTAGTCCGCGAATGCCCGGCAACTCATCCAACAAGTATTACTCGCGGACTGAAAGGCCGCGCTACACCCATGATTGATATTTCAAACTACGAAGCCTGGTTTATCACGGGCAGCCAGCACCTCTACGGCCCCGAAACCCTGGAGCAGGTAGCCCAGCACTCGCAGCAAATTGCGGCTGAGCTTGGCACCAAGCTGCCCATCAAAATCGTGTACAAGCCGGTGCTCACCGGCCCGCAGGAGATTTACAAGCTCATGCAGGAGGCCAATACCACCGAGAATTGCGTGGGCCTCATTACCTGGATGCACACTTTCTCGCCGGCCAAAATGTGGATTAACGGCCTGAAAATCCTGCAAAAGCCGCTGGCCCACCTGCACACGCAGTTCAACCGCGACATTCCGTGGGATGCCATCGACATGGACTTCATGAACACCAACCAGTCGGCGCACGGCGACCGCGAGTTTGGGTTCATTGGCTCGCGCATGCGCCTGAGCCGCAAGGTTATCGTGGGCCACTGGCAGAGCGCCGACGTGCAGGAGCGCCTCAGCATCTGGAGCCGCGTGGCCAGCGCCTGGGCTGACTGGCAGGGCGCCAAGTTCGTACGTTTCGGCGACAACATGCGCTACGTAGCCGTAACCGAAGGTGACAAGGTAGAGGCCGAAATCAAGTTTGGCTACGAGGTGAATACCTACGGCATCGGCGACCTGGTGGCCGTGGTGAACGAAGTGACCGACGAGCAGATTGCCGGCCTCCTCGCCACCTACGGGCAGGAATACGAGCTGGCCGACAACCTGAAGGAAGGCGGCGAGAAGCGCGAAAGCCTGCGCGACGCGGCCCGCATCGAGTTGGGCATGCGCAAATTCCTGACCGACCGCAACGCCAAGGGTTTCACCGACACCTTTGAAGACCTGCACGGCATGAAGCAGCTGCCTGGCATCGCCACGCAGCGCCTCATGGCCGATGGCTACGGCTTCGGCGGCGAGGGTGACTGGAAGACCTCAGCCCTGGTGCGCGCTATGAAAGTGATGGGTGCCGGCCTGCCCGGCGGCAACTCGTTTATGGAAGACTACACCTACCATTTTGCCCCCGGCAACGAGCAAGTGCTGGGTTCGCACATGCTCGAAATCTGCCCCACGATTGCCGAAGGCAAGGTGCGCGCCGAGATTCACCCCCTGGGCATTGGCGGCAAGGAAGACCCGGTGCGCCTGGTGTTCAACTGCCCCGCCGGCCCGGCCCTCAACGCAACCATCGTGGATATGGGCAACCGCTTCCGCATGATTGTCAACACCGTGGAGGCCGTAGCGCCCGAGCAAGACCTGCCCAACCTGCCCGTAGCTCGCGTGCTCTGGAAGGTACACCCCGACATGAAAACCGGCCTCGCCGCCTGGATTCTGGCCGGCGGTGCCCACCACACCGGCTACAGCCAAAACCTGACCAGCGAGTACCTGGAAGATTTCGCCGAGATGGCTGGCATCGAGTACCTCATCATCGACGAGGACACCAAGCTGCGCACGTTCAAAAACGAGCTGCGCTTCAACGAGGTGGCTTTTAAAGGTTAAACTATCGGCACGTTACGCTGCGCTGGCCAGCACTGGTGCGAGTTTAGCGCAGCGTAACTCGCGCCAGTGCTGGCCTAAACCCGTGCCAGTGCGGCCGGCCTAGTCTCCCCACCCACTCCATTTTTATGCTTTCTACTACCCGATTCCCGGCCCTGGCTACCGGCCTCACGCTGTTGGGCGCCCTGGCCGCGAGCGCCCAAACGGCCCCCGCCAGCCTCACCGTGCAGGTGAACAAGCCCGGCGCGGCCGTTAATAAAAACATGTACGGCCTGTTCTTCGAAGACATCAACTTCGCGGCCGACGGGGGCTTGTATCCCGAGTTGGTCAAGAACAAGTCTTTCGAAACCGACGCCCGCCTCATCGGCTGGAAGGCGCTGCAAGGCGCCGCGAACCTCGATACGTACAGCGTGCGTAACGAGCAGGGCATCACAGCCAGCAACTCGCACTACGTGCGCCTGACCACCCGCAACGGGGCCGATGGCGAAGCCGGCATTGAGAACGAAGGCTTTCGGGGTATGGGCATCAAGCAGGGTGGCGAGTACACGCTTTCGTTTTACGCCCGGCGCGGCGCGGGCGGCATCAACGGCCTCACCGCCACGCTGGTAGGGGAGAAGGGCGAAAGCCTGGGTCAGGTGGCCGTAACCGGTTTTACCGACCAATGGAAGCAGTATACCGCCGTAGTGCGCGCCACTGGTACCCAGAACAAGGCCCATCTTAAGCTAGTGCTCAACGGCACCGGCACGGTGGATTTGGACGTGGTTTCGCTCTTCCCAAAGGACACCTGGAACAAGCGCCCCAACGGCCTGCGCACCGACCTCGTGCAACTGCTCAAGGATATGAAGCCGGGTTTCCTGCGCTTCCCGGGCGGCTGCATCGTGGAGGGCCGCACCCTCTCGGAGCGCTACCAGTGGAAGGAAACCATCGGCGACGTGGCCGCCCGCACGCCCTTGGTTAACCGCTGGAATATGGAGTTCAAGCACCGCTCCACGCCCGATTATTACCAGTCCTTCGGCCTGGGTTTCTTCGAGTATTTCCAGCTCTCGGAAGACATTGGGGCCGAGCCGCTGCCCATTCTCAACGTGGGCATGGCCTGCCAGTTTAACTCGGGTGAGCTGGCCCCGATGGGCAGCGCCAGCACCAAGGGCGGCCCCAACGCAGCCACACCGGCCGCCACTACCGGCGACCCGTCGCTGGATATTTTCATCCAGGATGCGCTCGACCTCATCGAGTTTGCCAACGGCCCGGCCAGCTCCCCCTGGGGTGCCAAGCGCGCGGCGATGGGCCACCCCGCGCCCTTCAACCTCAAGATGATAGGCATCGGCAACGAGCAGTGGGGCCCGCAGTACCTGGAGCGCTACGAGCCGTTCGCCAAGGCCGTGAAGGCCAAGTACCCCAAGATTAACATCGTGAGCAGCGCCGGCCCCAGCCCCGACGGCGACCTCTTCGACAAGGCCAGCAAGCGCCTCGGCGAGCTGAAAGCCGAGTACGTGGACGAGCACTACTACGCCCTGCCCCAGTGGTTCCGCGAGCACGCTGACCGCTACGACAAGTACGCCCGCACCGGCCCCAAAATCTTCGCCGGCGAGTACGCCGCCCAGAGCGTGGCCATCGGCAGCCCCGACAACAAGAACACCTGGGATTGCGCCATCTCGGAGGCCGCTTTCATGACCGGCCTCGAGCGCAACGCCGACGTGGTGGGCATGGCCAGCTACGCCCCGCTCTTCGCCAACGTGGACGCCTGGCAGTGGACGCCGGACATGATTTGGTTTGACAACCTCAACTCGTACGGCTCGCCGAGCTACTACGTGCAGAAAATGTACGCCCTCAACAAAGGCACCAACGTGCTGCCCGTGACGATGCCCGCCGGCGCCAAAAACGGCACCGACAACCTCTTCGCCAGCGCCGTGGCCGACGAGCCGGCCGGCGACGTAGTGGTGAAGCTGGTGAACTACTCCAGCAGCCCGCGCCCCGTCAGCATCAACCTGGCCGGGGCCAAGGGCCTCGGCAAAACCGGCCGCGCCCAGGTAATGGCCAGCGCCGACCTGCAAACCCAGAACAGCCTACAAGAGCCCAAAAAGCTCGCCCCGCAGGAATCGACCTTCGCCGTGAAAGGCACCACCCTCACCTACACCCTGGCCCCCAACTCCTTTACGGTGCTGCGGGTGGCCGGCAAGCGTTAGCCGAACGAAAAAGGGCCAGCTTAAGTTGGCCCTTTTTTCGGGCCGTCCGGCGGCCATCGAACGCTGTTGTTACACCATCTAATTCCCAAACAAACAAGCTAATGCCCATCTCTACTTCGCTGCGCATGAGCAGCCTGCTGCTAGCCGTGCTGCTCGGCGCCGCCTCGTGCAAAAAGAACGAGGCCACTGTGACGCCCACGCCCACGCCGACCCCCACTCCAACGCCGACGCCCCCGACCACTACGTTCGATATCAATACTATCACCGATACCTACGCCAGCGTAGCGCCCATGAGCGCTTACTGGCAGTGGGGGCCCTACAACGTGCACGACCCGGCCGTTATCAAGGCCGATGATGGCTACTACTATTCCTACAGCACCGACGTGGGCTACGGCATCTCGGATGCCGTGCTGACGCCCGGCTTGCAGGTGCGCCGCTCCAAAGACCTGATTCAGTGGGAGTACGTGGGTTGGGTATTCACCAATGCCTCGGCGCCCGCCATGGGCCGGGCCTACATCTCGCAGCGCGGTGGCGTGCCCAACCGGCTGCTGTGGGCGCCCTACGTGCTGAAGGTGGGTAGCGAATACCGCCTGTACTACTCGCTGGCTTCCAACGTGTTCAAGCTGAGCGTTATCGGCCTGGCCACGGCCAGCTCGCCCACCGGCCCCTGGACGGAGAAGGGCCTGGTTGTGACTACCGATAACTCGTCGGCCGACATTACCAACGGCATCGACCCCACGGTGGTCGTCGACCCGCAGGGCCAGCACCACATGTATTACGGCTCGGCCTTCGACGGCATTCACAAGGTGCGGCTCGACCCCACAACCGGCCTCAACGCCACGCCCGGCGACCGCGGCCCGCGCATTGCGCAGCGCGGCTTCACGGGTGGCCAAATCAACGGCAACATCGAAGCGCCTGAGATTATCTACAACAAGGAGCAGAACAAGTACTACCTGTTTATCTCCTACGACTGGCTCCAGACCAAGTACAACGTGCGGGTAGGCCGCGCCGACTCGCCGCAGGGACCCTTCCTCGATTTCAAGGGCCGCGACATCAACATCGCCGAAGACCACGGCCCCATGATTCTGGCGCCTTATCAGTTTGAGGGCCACAGCGGCTGGCAGGGCACGGCCCACTGCGGCGTGTTCTCGGACGGCAGCGGGCAGTACTACATGGCCCACCAGGGCCGGCCGGGCATCGACTCGTACTACATGGACCTGCACGTGCGCAAGATTTTCTGGACGCCCTCGGGCTGGCCGGTGGTTTCGCCCGAGCGCTACGCCGGCGAAGACAACAGCCCCGTGGCCCAGGCCGACCTGGCCGGCGCCTGGGAGCAGATTGTGCTCAACTACACCACCGTGCCGGGCTACGAGCGCGAGCAGCTTTCGCCCAACTTCCAGACCAGCACCGCGCTGACGCTGGCCGCCGATGGCACTTTCAACAACAGCACCGCCAATACCTGGACCTACGCTGCCCCGTGGCTCACACTGCGCTTTGCCAGCGGCACCACCGCTCAAGTGTACGTGCAGAAGGGCCGCGACTGGGAGAACAAGAAATCCACCATCATCTTCACCGGCCTCGACAATAGCGGCACGGCCGTGTGGGCCAAGAAAAAGTAAGTTACGCGTCTGGCTGACAGTCGATTATATAGTTGATTAGCCAGTATCGGCGTATGTTGAAAAGGCTTCCTGTCATGCGGCAGGAAGCCCTTTTTTAATGGCCCACCGCTGCTAAGCTACGTCTGGAAGGGGCCGCTACTCGCCGGCAAAATAAGCTCATCAGCCAGGCCGCCCAGTTGTGGCGCCGGCGGCTTGGCGGGCAGGTTATGGTAATGGTTGAGGTTGAATCCCCGCCAAAAAAGACCTTAATTTGGCCCGTGTTTTTTGCTAGCCTGACGGCGCGGCTGCGGGCCGTGCTCTTTCAGCCCATCGACATTGCCTGGCTGGTTTGGTTTCGGCTGGGCGCGGGTGTGCTCATTGCCACCGAGCACGCCGGCGCGGTGGTGCTGGGCCACCCGCGGCAGTACCTGGCGGCGCCGCATCACTTCACCTACCTGCTGGCCCCGTTGCCCGACCTGCCCGGCGCGGTACTCTACGGGCTGTATGCGGCCGTGGTAGGGGCGGGGCTGGCGGTGGCCGCCGGCTGGCACTACCGGGCGTCGGCCGCCACGCTGTGCCTGGGCTGCTGGTGGCTATTGCTGCTCGATTCCACTACTTACATCAACCACCACTACTTGTTTTGCCTGGTGGCGGGCCTGCTGCTGGTGGTGCCTGCCCATCGCGCGGCCTCGCTTGATGTGCGCGCCGGGCGCGTGGCCCCGGCCGCCACCGTGCCGGCCTGGACGCGCTACCTGCTGCTGGGCCAGCTGGCCATTGTCTACTTCTTCGCGGGCCTTGCCAAGCTCAACCCCGACTGGCTGGCCGCCCGCCCGCTCACCATCTGGCTGAGCCACAAGGGCGGGCGCTGGCTGGTGGGCGGGCTGCTCACCCAGCCGTGGTTGCCCTGGCTGATGAGCTACGCCGGCCTGCTCTTCGACCTGCTGGTGGTGCCGCTGCTGCTGTGGCGGCCCACGCGGCCCTGGGCCTACGGCGCGGCGGCGGTTTTTCACCTGAGCAACGTGGTTATCTTCGGGTTGGGCACGTTCCCGTGGTTTTCGCTGCTGATGACGGCCTTGTTCTTCGACCCCGATTTTCCGCGCTGGTTGCCGGGGCCGGTGGGCCGGTGGTTCCGGCGGCACGTGCCAGTGCCCGCCGTGGCGGCTGCGGCGGCCGAAGCTGGTCCCTCAAGCGCCGCGCTGCGCGTGGTGCTGGCTGCGCTGGCCGCGTACGCCGTGGTGCAGCTGGCTTTACCGCTGCGGCACTTTCTGTACCCGGGCAACACGCACTGGACCGAGCAGGGCCACCCCTTTGCCTGGCACATGATGCTGCGCAACAAAGCAGGCACCGCCCACTTCCGGGTGCGCCTGGCCGCCGATGGCCACGAGGAGGCCGCCGACCTGGCGCGCATCCTTACGCCCACCCAGCGCCGCTTTGCCGGCCACCCCGACTGCCTGCTGCAAGTAGCGCACTGGCTGGCTGCCGATTACCAGGCGCGGGGCCGCCCGGTGTGCGCCGTGTACGTCGATTCGCGGGTGTCGCTCAACGGCCGCCCGGCCCGGCCGCTCATCGCGCCCACCGTCAACCTGCTGCGCTACCAGCCCTCGCTCCGCCCCGCGCCGTGGCTGGCCCCGGCACCGGAGTAGACGCGCCTTTTGTAGTCGATAACCATTTTTTAACACAATAATTAACTCAATCTGGCAACTCGTCTACCACGGCCAGCACGAAGTCCTTGATGCGCCAGTCGAGGCCGTGTACGGCGGCGGTGGCTTGCCGGAGCTTGGCCAGAATATCGTCCGTAGTGCGGGCGATGATAAAGGCCTCGCCGTAGAGGATGTGGCCTTCTTCGCGCAGCCGGATTTTGACTTCGCGCACCCAGTCGAGGCCCGCGAGCAGGGTTTCGACCCGTGCCACCAGGGGGTCGTCGTCCTGGCGGCTCACGGTTTTGGGTGTTTGATTCAGCAGGTCGCACACGGCCTGGCGCAGGTTTTTGTAGCCATCGAGGATGATGCTGCCCGCCAGCACCAGGCTGATGGCTCCGTCGGCCCACCAGTAGCCCAGGCCGATGACCCCGATGCTGAGGATGGTGGCGGAGCCCATCTGCCAGTCGGCGCGGTTGGTATCGGCGTCGGCATACAGCACTTTATCGTGCAGCTGCTCGGCCAGGGGTAGCTTGGCTTTGCCCAAAAAATACGACGGCACGGTGCTCCACACCAGCGCCGCCATCATGAGGTAGCCGGCCCAGATGGGGTGGCCCCACACCACCGCCAGCCCGATGCTGGCCCGCTCGCCGCGGGCCAGCGCCAGCCCGCCATCCACAAACAGCAAAATGCCGATAACCAGCAGCGCCGCCGAGCCCGCCAGGTAGCCGATGCTGGCGGCCCGGTGGTAGCCGTAGGGAAACTCGCGGGTGGCCGCGCGGCGCACAAACCGCGTGGTGAGCAGAAAGCTCACCGGCGCCACCAGCCCCAGCATGTCGTCGGCCCAGGCCGTTTTCATGGCCTGCGACTGGCCCAGGGCCAGGTACATCACCACGATAACGCTGGCGATGTAAGCCGCCGTCAGCCACTCCAGCTGCTTGGCCCGCGCCAGGGCTCCTTCCAGCTCGGCTGGTACTTCCTGGTGCTTGGGCGGGGTCATGGGGCGGGGTAGGTAGGGCTTGCGTACAGCAGGCGATGCACTTCGTGGTGCTGCTGATAGAGAAAGGTTTCGACGGCCAGCAGCCAGGCGTTTTCGCCGGGGGGCACGGCCAGCACGTGGTTTTCCTGCTTCAGGGGCGGGCCCAGGCGGCGGTAGCCCCAGCGCGGCAGCTGCCACTCGTAGCCCGCCGCCAAGAAGTGCCCGCCGGGCAGCTGGCCCACGGGAACCGGCGTGGCCTGCTGCTCGCGCACGTAGTGGCCGAGGTCGGTGCCGGCGGCCACCGCTACCGGCTGGCCCCGCACGACAACGCCTGCCGGCGTTCCGGGGCTAGCCCCCACGTAAACAGTGGTTTGGGCATAGGGCCGCGTGAGACCCACTTCTTCTTTCCAGGGCGACTCGTCGGTGATGCCCGCCGCGAGCAGGTCCAGCTGGTGCTGCTTCAGCGCTTCGTAGAGGTGCTGCTCGGTGCCCGGTACCCACTCGATGCGCGCCCCCAGGTGGCGGGCCAGAGCCCGTACCAGCACGGGTTCAATGCCTTGTGGCCCCGCGCCAGCGGGCACTACCCACGGGGCCGCCTGGGTGTAGCCCACCCGCAGCGTGCCGTGGCGCACGCGCGTCAGCGTACACTCGGGGTCTTTCGGAAAATGCGTATTACCCGCCAGGAAGCGCAGCCCCGCACCCAGCAGCGAGAGCAGCAGGCCGCTGCTGAGGAGAACTACTTTCATCGCCTAAGCCAAACTGAGAGGGAGCCTATCCGGGATTTCTTCGAGCACTTGATGCGCATGGGCTACTCGCCCAGCACGGCGGGCTGCCACTGCTGCTGCCCGCAGCGGGGGCACTGGCCGTTGGGGGCCTGGGCGCTGTGTAGCACGTGGCCGCAGCTGCCGCAGGCGTACTGTCCCTCCGCCTTTTGCTGCTCCTGCCGGAAGGCGGTGTCACCGGCGGGCACGATGGACAGGCCCGGCCGGGGCTCCTTTTCATCGAAGGTGAGCACCGAAAAATTACCGTTGGCCTCCTGGTAGGCCCGGCGCACCTGGCCCAGGTTTTTGACGCTTTCCTTGCGCAGCTGGGCAAACAACTGGTTGCGGCACAGCACGCCTTCTTCCAGCTTGTCGAGGTTTACGCGGCCGTCGGCCACCAGGATACTCAGGTCGTCGAGTACCATGCTCTCGAACCGGGCGTTGCGAAACGACCACCACGCAATGCCGCGTTGGTAGCCGATGACGATGGCTGCAATGAGCACCACCGGCAGCAGGCCGTTGGAGGCGCTCATCAGGGCCACCCCGTTGGCCGCCGCCAGCGACACCATCGCAATGGTTTCGTTGCGGGTCAGGGGCTTGCCCATGCGGTTGCCCATCAGGCGCATGGAGGTGATGAGCAGCAGGTAGATAAAGATGATGCGAAACAGGGCCTCCAGGTAGAAGCTGCCGGGCACTTCGCCCACCAGGATGCGCATCCAGTCGCTCAGGTGAATGTCTTCGGGTTTCATAGCAAATAGAAGAGGCGTTATAAATTTGAAAGGCTGCTTAGCAACTGACCGCCAGCGCCCTGCCAGCGCCGACGAATACGGCCAGCCAGCCGCCGGCTCAGATTTTGTTCACGGCCTTGGTCCACTGCCTGGACTGGCAGCGGGGGCACTGCGGGGGCTGGTGCTGGGCGGGCTCGGTGTGGCCGCAGCGCAGGCAGGCGGTGAGGCGCTTGTCGACGGGCTCGGCGTCGAGCAGGGCCTGGTCTTGCTGGGGCAGCACCGAGAGGCCGGGCTTGGGCGGCGTTTGCTGGTACACGCTAAACTCCCCGTTGGCCTCCATGTACGCCCGCTTCACCTGCCCGAGCTGCTGAATCTTGGCCTTGCGCAGCTGGGCAAACAGCTGCTCGCGCGAGAGGCGCACCTGGGCCATTGCCGCGATATCCAGCTCGCCATCCGTCACTACCTGCTGCAAGTCGCCCTGCACGAGGTACTCCACGCGCCGGTTTTTCATTGCCCACCAGTTGATGCCCCGGTACAGCCCCAGCAGGCAGGCCAGCGTGAACGTGCTGAGCAGCAGGCCCCGGTCGGGCAGCTGCATGGCCACCGACACCACCGCCCCCAGCATGAGCATCAGCGACAGCTCGGCCACGTTGAGCTGGGCATTCATGCGCTTGCCCAGCAGCCGCATCGTGATGAGCAGCACCAGGTAGATGATGAGGGTGCGCAGCACCACTTCCAGCAGAAACTCCGTCGGTGCCTCGCCGATAAACAGGCGATGCCAGTCGCCCAGGTGGATGTCTTCCTTTTTCATAAAGTTGGGAAAGTTGGGCTGGCCCCGGCGGCCGGGCAGCGGCGGCTGGCTAGCCACGTTTGCCAGCCCGTTCGCCCTTCGCTTACCGCGTTGCAAAATCCAGGGTTATAGCGGGGCTTTTTTGGCCAGCCGGCTAGCCGCCCAGCTTTCCGAAGGATTTATAATACTAATAGCCAACTAAATGCAATGCGTGGCGGCGGGCGAGCCCGTAGAAATACGGAACGGGAATAACGGCCCGCTTTCCGGCAAATTCCGCGTTTCTCCCCGGCTAGCCACTGCGCCCGCCACCGCAGCCAAGCACGTGGGCTGGCCCGCCAAAGCCACCGACTCACCACTACCCAGCCCGCCCGGCTATCCGAAAAAACCGCAGCGTAAAATCCGTATTTCCTGGCTCGCCGCCGCGCCGGGCGCGCCGTTAAAAAAGCCGAGCGCCTCGCTATCGCCTACGTTTTGGGTAGCGAGGGGGAGCCAGCCAGCTCCTGGTAGCGGCTCTGGCGTGCCCAGGCTGCCAGCCCAGGCCCCCGCCTTTGGGGTAGCCTGGGCTGGCGAAGGGGTGGCCGGGCCGGCACTGCCCCCAAGTATAGTTTATTCTTTTCCCGAATGCCCTCTTTCTCTCCCCCCAAAGGCCACCTGCTAGTCATCGGCGGCCACGAAAAGCGCCAGACCCCCAATCCGGACGATACCAGCTACGAAAAATCGGCCGACTTCATCTTGCAGCGCTTCGTAGACGAGCTGCCCACCCGGCGCACGGTCGTCGTCATCCCCACCGCTTCGGAAGAGCCCGATGAGGCGGCCCAGGATTACATCGACGTGTTCACGGCCCTGGGGGTGGAGCACGTCGAAGTGCTCAACATCCAGAGCCGCGAGCAGGCCAACGGCGACGAGGCCGTGGCCGTGCTCGACCGCGCCGACGGGGTCATGTTCACCGGTGGCGACCAGCTGCGCCTCACCGCCCTGCTCGGCGGCACGCGGCTGCTGGAGCGCCTCACCGAGCGCTACCTGCGCGAGCCCATCGTCATTGCCGGCACCAGCGCTGGGGCCGCTGCCATGAGCACGCCCATGATATACCAGGGCCGCAACGACGCCGGCTTTCTCAAAGACGAGATTCACATCACCACCGGCTTGCAGCTGCTGCGCGACGTGGCCATCGACACCCACTTCATTGCCCGGGGCCGCATCGTGCGCATGGCCCAGATTATCGCCACCAACCCCGGCTGCATCGGCCTGGGCCTGGAAGAAGATACGGCCGTGTTCGTCACAAAGGGCAGTGAAATAGAAGTGCTGGGCAACGGCATCGTGGTGCTGCTCGATGGCCACGACTGCACCGGCAACACCATCTATGAGATTGAGCCCGGCGAGGTCTTCTCCATCCGCGACCTGCGCCTGCACCTGCTGGCCAAGGGCCAGCGCTACACCCTGCCCGGTTTCCTGAACAACAAGCCTACGCACCCCACCGTGCAAGCCGGCTAATGCCATGACCAATGACCAATGAACAGGGCGCAATGAGTAACGAGCCAGCCCCAACCAGCTCTCCTCAATTGCTCCTTGTTCATTGCTGCTTACCACTCATGTCCAGAACGATAATTGTTTCTAACCGCCTGCCTACCAAAGTGCAGCGTACGGCCGGTGGCCTCACCTTTCAGCCCAGCGAGGGCGGCCTGGCCACGGGGCTGGGCTCCATTTACCGGGCCGATGGCAACGTGTGGGTCGGCTGGCCCGGCCTGTTCGTGGACGACCCCGCCGAGCAGGCGCACGTCACCGAGCAGCTGCACGCCGACAGCATGGCCCCGGTGTTCCTGACCGAGGCCGAAATCCACGATTTTTACGAAGGCTTCAGCAACGGCACCCTGTGGCCGACGTTTCACTATTTCAGCGAGTTTGCCACCTACGAGCAAAGCCACTGGGATGCCTACGTGGCCGTGAATGAGAAATTTTGCGCCGCCGTGCTGGCCCTGGCCGGCCCCGAGGACACCATCTGGGTGCACGATTACCAGCTGCTGCTGCTGCCCGGCCTGCTGCGCCAGGCGCGGCCCGAGGCCAGCATCGGCTTTTTCCTGCACATCCCGTTTCCGTCGTACGAGCTGATTCGGGTGCTGCCCTGGGGCGCCGATTTGCTGCGCGGCATGCTGGGGGCCGACCTCATCGGCTTCCACACTTTCAGCTACCTGCACCACTTTTTGAGCGCCGTGGGGCACCTGCTGGGCTACCCCACCCACAACGGCCAGGTCGAAACGCCCACCCGCACCGTGCTGGTCGATGCCTTCCCGATGGGCATCGACTACCAGCGCTACGCCAACACGGCCGCCGCCGAGCCGGCTCGCGCCCACGAGGCCACCTACCGCGAGGCGCTGGGCGCGGCCCAGGTTATCCTCAGCATCGACCGGCTCGACTACACCAAGGGCATTGCCCAGCGCCTGCACGCCTTCGAGCAGCTGCTGGTGCGGCACCCCGAGTGGCTGGGGCAGGTGAGCCTGCTGATGGTGGTGGTGCCCTCGCGCGACCAAGTGGCGCAGTACGCGGCCCTGAAGGAGGAAATCGACGAGCTGGTGGGCCGCCTCAACGCCCAGTACCGCACCATCGCCTGGACGCCCATTCACTACTTCTACCGCTCGTTTCCTTTCGAGGAGCTGGTGGGCCTGTACCGGCTGGCCGACGTGGCCCTGGTAACGCCCGTGCGCGACGGCATGAACCTGGTGGCCAAGGAGTTTCTGGCCAGCAAGGTGGGCGATAAAGGCGTGCTCATCCTGAGCGAGCGGGCGGGCGCCGCCAACGAGCTGGCCGATGCCCTGCTCATCAACCCCACCGACACCGGCCAGCTCGCCGAAACCATGCACGAGGCCCTGCGCATGCCCGAAGACGAGCAGCGCGCCCGCCTGCACGCCATGCAGGCCCTGGTGCAGCAGTACGACGTATTCGCCTGGACGGAGCTTTTTATGAACCGGCTGGAGTACAGTAAGATAAAGCAGCTCACCCTGGCTACCGCCCCGCTCGATGCCCCGGCCCGCGCCGAGCTGCTGGCCGCCTGCCGGGCCGCGCCCCACCGCTTGCTGCTGCTCGACTACGATGGCACGCTCACGCGCTTCCACCCCAATCCGCAGCGCGCCCAGCCCGATGCCGAGCTGCTGGAGCTGCTCGGCGCGCTGGGCGCCGACGCCCGCAACCGCGTGGTCCTTATCAGCGGGCGCGACCGGGCCGCGCTGGACCAGTGGTTTGGCCACTTGCCACTCGATTTTGTGGCCGAGCACGGCGTGTGGCTGCGCCGGGCCGGGGGTGATTGGCAGCTCTTCCAGGAGGGTCTGCGGGCCGACTGGAAGGCCGACATGCGCCCGCTGCTGGACCTGTACGTGCGCCGCACGCCCGGCTCCTTCATCGAGGAAAAAGACTACTCCCTGGTGTGGCACTACCGCCGCGCCGATGCCGGCCTGGGTGCCCAGCGCGCCCGCGAGCTGCTCAGCCACCTCCGCTTCATGACGTCCAATACCGATTTGCAGGTGCTGGAAGGCCACAAGGTGCTCGAAATCAAGAGTGCGGCCCTGAATAAAGGCACCGCCACCGCCCGCTGGCTCGGCCCCGAGCCGCCCGGGTTTATCCTGGCCCTCGGCGACGACCAGACCGATGAAGACACCTTCGCTGCGCTGCCGCCCGCGGCCTACACCGTGAAGGTGGGCAGTGCCCCGCGCTCGCTGGCCCGCTACGCGGTAGCCGGCGTGGCCGAGGTGCGCCAGCTGCTGCGGAGCCTGATATAACGAGCTTCGCAGCAGCTGGCGAGCCCCGTCAGCGCATGATTTTGCCCTGGTTGTCCCAGTGGCTGGATTTCACGGCTACGCCATCGGGCTGCCGCTTGATGGTGCGGGTGTAGCGCTCGCCGGCAATGAGGCCATCGGGCCGGCGCTTACCAAAAAACAGGAGCACGGGCTCGCCGTGCTCGTTGGTTACGAAGGTGATGTCGTAGCCTTTAAATACGTCGTTGATAGTGCTTTTGGGCTCGTAGACTTTGCTTAGCTTCTTGTCTAGCTCGGGGTGCAGGGGCATGGTAGCTACTCGTTTGATACAAGATTTTTACGGGGCATCGGGCGCGTTGGATTAGCCAGTAGGTATCTTTTTCTTCCGGCTTAGGTACAGGCAAAGGGCTGAAGCTGAGCAATTATAAGCCAGCGCTCAGCGGGGTGGGGTAGGGGATTCAAGTGAGAATGCGGTACTTGCTTTTTCCACCAGCTCAGGCTAGCCAGCGGGCCGGGCTACGGGTAGTTTTCGCTTTAATAAGCACTTTCTCCATGAATATTCGGGCAATTTTTATATCCTGGCTCACCGGTTCGGCGCCGGCCCAGTCGCCGCCCCTTGATATCGACGCTCAGCTAGCAGCTTATAATGCTAGCCTGACCGAGAGTTTTCGAGATATAGCGTCGGAGAGCGAGCGGTTTTTGCGGCAGTACGGCGAGTTTACGGCGTTTCTCTATCGGCCCGATTTCGACCTCTTTTTGCGCCGACAGGTGCTGTTTTTTCGACAGCCCAGCGAAGAAGAAAAGCCTTTTTTATACGAGAGCCACTGGCCGAAAAAGCACGCCTTCAACTTTCCTGGGCCTTTCTACGCGGGCGAGTCCGATACCTGCGGCACGGGCATTGGCGAGGCCCCGGAAAACGTGGTGATTGACGGCCGAGGCTGCGAATACATTTTCAGACAGCCTGCCAACTACTACGAGCTGCTGTGCGTGCTGAATGCCGCGGAGGTAGAAACTGTTAATGGCTATGCTGCGGATGGGAACCAGCACTGGACCTACGCGGCCTGCCAGCAGTGGTGGCGCAATCGCCCGCAGCTGCTGCACGACCTCAACCGGCCCGAAGTAGTGGCGGCCAACGACGGCCAGGCCCAGCGCTACGCCGCATACCTGCGCGGAGAGGCCGAAATGGACCTGCGGCGCTACTGCTACTTCCTGGAGCACGGCGCCTACCCACCGGCGGCCCGCCCCGCCCTCCCCGAAGTGTAGCGGCGGCGGTAGCTCTGCCAGGTTTCATTGGCCCCCGCGGGCGGGCGCCGTCTGCCGGCCCGTGGGGGCCAAGGGCCGAGAAAATAGCGGCAAGTGTCGAAAAAGCCTCGTCGCAGGCAGTTAGAAGCGCGTGCTTTGCCTTCGCTTTCGGCCGCTGCCTCATGCCTCATTTGCTGAGCGCTGCTGGCCGGGCTTTCACTTTTCCGTTTTTTTACGATGCGACCGCCTTTTTCTCTTTGTAGTCCGCTTGTTGCCGGCTGCTGGCTGCTGGCCCTTCCCAGCCAGGCCCAATCGTCTCCCAAGCCAGCCAAGCCGGCCGAGCAGGAGGTGGCGCAGCTCGTGCGCGACTTTCGGGCGGCCGAGCAGGCCTACGACCCCGCCGCCCTGGCCCGGCTACTCGACGAGCGCTACGTTGAGGTTTCGCCGCGCGGCGAAGTGGATGAATACGCCCGCTTCCTGAGCTTCTACAAGCCCGAGCTGCGCAAGGTTTGGCCTCCCATAAGCGCCAGCGAGGAGCAGGTGCGGGTGCTGGGCACCACGGCTCTGGACGTGCTCACGCTCACCTATACGCTGCCGGGGCCCGGCGGCACCACCCGCACGCAAGCCGTGCGGGCCACCTTTGTGGCGCAGCGCGGGCCGGCGGGCTGGCGCCTGGTGGGCGCGCAGTATACCGGCATTATGCCCGCGCCGGCCCCCTCCGCGCCGGCGGCCAACTAGCGACCAAGCCATGCGCAGAACACCGTCCGTAAGCGGCCGGCTGCTTGGGAGAAATTTTGGCCCGGGCTATACTTGCACTCGCCCTGCTTTATTTTATGCCTGCCTTTGTGCGCCGCCACCGGGTTTTGCTGCTGCACCTCTCGTTTTGGGGCGCGTACTGCTCGTTTTACTTCTACCAGCTTTACCCGGAGTACGGCGGCCGGGCGGCCGTGCTGCTGGTGGCCGGGCCGCTGCTGGGCAACGTGCTGCTGGCCTATTTCACCTACGGCTACCTGCTGCCCCGCTGGCTGGCCCACCACCGGCTGGCCCGCTCGCTGCTGGCCTTTGGCGGGGCGCTGGGGCTGGCCGTAGCGCTCAAGGTGGGGCTGGCGCGCGCCTACTCGCCGCTGCCCGCGCCGCCGCCCTACGTGTACTCGGCGAGCTTTGTGGTGGCTACCATCCTCAGCACGCTTTTCGTGGTGCTGTTCGTGGCCATGCTGCGCTTTGCAGTGGGCTGGTTTGAGCTGGAAGCCCGCACCAAGGCCCTGGAAAACGCGCAGCTGACCACGGAGCTTCAGTTTCTCAAGGCCCAAATCAACCCGCATTTTCTCTTTAACACGCTCAATAATCTCTACTACCTGGCCTACACGCAGTCGCCCCACACGCCGGAAGTAGTGGCCAAGCTGGCCCAGATGATGCGCTACCTGCTCGAAGAAGCCAGCCAATCCACCGTGCCCCTGAGCCAGGAAATTGAGTTCATGCGCAGCTACCTGAGCCTGGAGCAGCTGCGGCTCAACCACCCCGTGCCCCTCACCTTTACCGTGGAGGGCGAGCCGGCCGGCGTGGCCATTGCCCCGCTCATCCTGATGACCTTCCTGGAAAACGCCTTCAAGCACGGTGTGCACAACAACGACCCCGCCGCCTGGGTGCGCGTGCACCTGCGCGTAGCGGCCACCCGCTGCGACTACACCGTGGCCAATGGCCGCCCCCTGGCCTCTGCGCCGGCCGCGCCGCCCACACCGTCCGGCACGGGCCTGCCCAACGTGCGCCGGCGGCTGGCCCTGAGCTACCCCGGCCGCCACGAGCTGCGCCTCGACGACGCCCCCGCCCACTACCAGGCCCACCTCACCCTGCACCTGCCATGAGCCTGCGCTGCCTCATCGTGGACGACGAGCCCCTGGCCCGCCACTTGCTCACCGACTACGTGGGCAAAGTGCCGTTTCTGGCCTTGCACGCCGCCTGCGCCAGCCCGCTGGCAGCCCTGGAAGTGCTGCGCACCGCTAGTATCGACCTGCTCTTTCTGGACGTGCACATGCCCGAGCTGACCGGCCTGGAGCTGCTGCGCAGCCTGCCCCGGCCGCCGCTGGTCATCTTCACCACCGCTCACTCCGAGTACGCGCTGCCCAGCTACGAGCTCGACGCGGTTGATTACCTGCTCAAGCCCATCACCCTCGACCGCTTTTTGCGGGCCGTGCACAAGGCCCACGCCCGGCAGCTCCCGGCTGGCCCCGCCCAGGTGGCTAGCGCTGCGCCCGCCCGGCCGTTTCTCTTCGTGAAAGACGGTCCCCGGCGCGTGAAGGTGCGTTGGGAAGACATCCTCTACGTAGAGGGCCTGCGCGACTACGTCACTATTCACACCCGCCAGCAGAAGATTATCACCCTCTTGCAGCTCAAAAGCCTGGTGCAGCAGCTGCCCGCCGACCGCTTCATCCGCATCCACCACTCCTACATTGTGGCGCTCGAAAGCCTGGAGGCCATCTACAAAGACAAGGTGCAGGTCGGCGGCCGCTTCCTGCCCGTCAGCGAGTCGTACCGGCCGGCCTTCCGGGCGTTTATCGACCAGTATCAGGCGGGGGCGGAGTAAGTAGAGGAGTTCGCTTCGTTTTGACTAGTGGCCTGGGTTAAGAGGGTGGCCGGAAAAGCCGCCTTTGGCCGCGCCGAATTTCCTTTTTGCCAAATGGCAACTACTGCCCCATCCGGCCCGCGTAACTTGCCGCTATGGATGAACTCTTCGCCTACCTGCTGCAATTCGGGACGCTCAGCCAGCAGCAACTGGACCTGATTGCCAGCAAGGCCACGCCCTTATCGTTGCCCAGGGAGGCGTATTTTTTGGAGGCGGGGCAGGTGTCGCGCCGGGTCGGCTTCCTGCTGGAAGGCGTGCTGCGGATTTGCTACTACAACAACCAGGGGGCCGAAATCACGCGCAATTTTATCGACGAGCGGCACCTCACCACCAACCTGCGCGGCCTGGAAGACGGCCTGGCGTCGCCCGAGTACGTGCAGGCCGTGACCGATTGCCGGCTGCTCGTGTTTGCCAAGCACGACTGGGACGAGCTGGCCCACACCATCGTCGGCTGGACGGAGATGGTGCACCAGCTGACCTCCCGGCACTTGCAGGAGAAGCTGGCGCGCCTCAGCCCCATGCTGGCCCAGGATGCTACCACCCGCTACCGGGAGTTTCTCGAAAACTACCCGCAGCTGGCCAACCGCATTCCCCTGTCGTACCTGGCCTCGTTTCTGGGCATGACGCAGTCGTCGCTGAGCCGGATACGCCGCCATATCCGCTGACGCGCTTTTTGCCAAATGGCAAGTAGCGGGCTTTGGGGGCGGGGGACCTTTGCGGAGTAAACCAACCGCAACGACCATGAAAACCGTCCTCATCACCGGGGCCAACAAAGGCATCGGCTTCGAAACCGCCCGCCAGCTCGCCCAGCAGGGCTACCACGTATTCTTGGGCAGCCGTGACCTGGCCAAGGGGCAGCGGGCCGCCGCGCAGCTCCACGCCGAAGGGCTGCTCGCCGCCGAAGCCATCCAGCTCGACGTGACCAGCGCCGACTCGGTGCAGGCCGCCCGCGCCGAAATCGGCCGCAAAACGGCGGTGCTCGATGCCCTCGTCAACAACGCCGCCATCACCGGCGGGCTGCCGCAGGCGGCCCTTGGGGCTGGGGTGGCCGCGTTTCAGGAAGTATTTGCGACCAACGTGTTTGGGGTGGCGCAGGTCACGCAGGCATTTATCGACCTGTTGCGCGCCGCACCCCAGCCCCGCATCGTCAACGTGGGCTCTAGCGGCGCCTCACTGACGCTGAGCAGCGACCCCACCTGGAAATACTTTCACCACAAGGCCGCAGTGTACCCGGCTTCGAAGGCGGCGCTGCACATGTACACCATCGTGCTGGCCTACGAGCTGCGCGATACGCCCTTCAAAGTGAATGCCGTGGACCCGGGCTTTACGGCCACCGACCTCAATAACCACCGGGGCACCGGCACCGTGGAGGACGCGGCCACCCGCCTGGTGAAGTACGTGCTGGTCGGCGACGACGGCCCCTCGGGCAAGTTTATCAGCGAGGAAAATACCCCCGTGACGGGCGAAATACCGTGGTAGACCACGGCCCGAGGTATCAACCTGCCTTTGACGCCGGGCGCGCCAGGCCCCCGGTTTGTCGCCCGGTCAATCGGGTGGCGCTGGCTAGGCCCGGCCACGCTGGGGGCGTCTCACTATACCTGTTCGCTAGCCCATTATAGTTATGAAAGTAGTGCAATTTTCAGAGTGCGGGGATGCTGACGTATTACAGCTCATTGACTACCCAATGCCCCGGCCCGGCGCGGGCGAGGTATTGATTAAGGTAGCCGCCGCTGGGGTCAACTATGCCGACATCTGGCAGCGCAAAGGCAACAGCCCGACGCCGCTGCCGCTACCGTACGTAGCGGGCTACGAGGTGGCGGGCACCATCGCGGCCCTGGGCGACGGGGTAACGGCGGGGCAGGTAGGCCAGCGGGTGATGGCCATGCTGCCCCGTGGTGGCTACGCGGCGTACGTAGTGGCCCCCGCCGCGCAGGTGATTCCCCTGCCGGCCGAGCTGGGCTACGCAGCAGCCACGGCCCTGCTGGCCCAGGGCCCCACGGCTGTCGGCCTGCTCAACACGGGCACGTACGCGTCGGTGCTGGTGCTGGCGGCGGCCGGGGGCGTGGGCTCCCTCCTGGTGCAGGTGGCCAAAAACCGGGGCCTCCGGGTAATCGCCGCCGTGGGCAGCGAAGCAAAAAAAGCGGCTGCCCAGGCTAGCGGGGCCGACGAGGTAGTGAGCTACGCCGAGGCCGACTGGGTGCACCAAGTGCGCGCCGCCACCGCCGGCCAGGGCGTGGCCGCCTCATTCGATGCCGTGGGTGGCCGCGTGGGGGCCGAGGCCCTGCAAGCACTCGGAGCCGGCGGCACAGGGGTGGTGTACGGCGCGGCCAGCGGCGAGCCGACGATAGTGGCCGCCCAGCAGCTTATCGGGCCGCGGCAGGTGGTGCGGGGCTACACGGTGTTTGCCGAGCTGGCAAAATTGGGGGAGTACACCGAAGAGCTGCTCGGCTATTTCCGGGCCGGCAACTTGCAGCTTCCCGTTCAGACCTACCCAATTGCGGCGGTCCAAACGGCCCACCGCGACCTGGAATCGCGTCAGACGCAGGGAAAAGTGGTGCTGCTTTTCTGAGAGAGTTATAGCAGTCGGCCGGCCCGGCTTAGCCTGACGTAAGCAGGGGCAGGGCTTACCTAAACGGCACCCGATTCTGGCCTGACGCTCGAAGGCCGCTGGTAATGCCTACCCGTTACGCTCGTAGCCGCCCAACTGAATCCGGCTACTTTCCGACCTGGTTATCCAGGTCGGAAAGTAGCCGGATTCGCAGTTACAAAGGCATTTGCGTTAGTTGCCCTACGGCACTACTACCTTCTGAGTCGCGCTGCCCGCCGCCCCGCGCACTTGCAGCAGGTAGAGGCCGGCGCGCAGTTCGGCTTCGACCGGTAGCGTGGCTTGCCCGGCGCTCGTGCGGCTATACACCCGGCGGCCCAGCCCATCGGTGAGGGTGAGCATAACGGGCCCAGCCGCCAGCTCCGCGCCCAGGCTCACTACGAAGCGGCCCTGCGCGGCGGGGTTGGGGTACACGCTGAATTGCTCGGCGGTCGCCACCGGCTGGCTAGCCAGCGCGGTGGCGGTGCGGGCCGCGGCCGTAGGGGCGATACCCCACTGTTGGCAGGCGTTACCCAGGTAGTCGTACAGGGCTAGCTGCGTGCCGGCCGTGGCCGAGCAAGCGGGTACTTCTACCACGCGGTTGCCATTCACCGAAGCCAGCACGAAAGTATTGGCGTTGGTGCGCTCGATTTTGAAGCGCTGGTTGGTGCCGCCGTTGTAGGCATAAAGCTGGAGCTTGGCGCCGTTGTTGGGGCTTTTGGCCACAACATCGACCGAGAGGCCCCCTAGCGCGTTGGTGATTTTATACTCGCCATTGCCGTCGGGCGTCAAATCCCACTGCTGGCAGGTGCGGCCGGCGCCCGTGCCCTGCGCCACCATCTGGCCCGAGGCGCCGGTGCAGCCCCAGGCATCCCACACGAGGCCGCTGCTCTGGCTGGTGAGGGTATAGCGGCCAGTGGCTAGCCAGTCGCGGGTGATGAAGGGCCACGCCGCACCATCCCAGCCCAGGTTGCCCACGCTGAGGCGGGCGCGGCCATTCTGGTTGCCGTCGTAGTAGTGGTGGGAGAGGTAATTCACCCCGTTTTCGACGAACAGGCCCACGCAGCCTGGCCCCACGTAGTTGCCCTAGGTGGCGATGAGCGTGGTGCCGCCGTTCTTGTTGAGGTCCACGCCGCTTTTGTCCACGTAGGGGCCCGTGATGCTACTACTGCGGCCCACCACCACGTAGTAGGTGCTGCTGGCGCCCTTGCAGCACGCGCCCTTGTTGAGAAACAGGTAATAATACGACCCGTTGCGCACGAGGTAGGGCGCCTCGCTGCCGCTGTTGTTGCGCGTGGTGCCGTCGCTGGCCACGTTGCCGGCTAGCCAGTACGAGTTGGTATTCAAGCGCTTGCCCGTGGATTGGTCGAGTTGCACGAGCTTGATGCCCTTGAAAAACGAACCGTAGGTCATCCACAGCTTGCCGCTGGCATCGGTGACGATGCCGGGGTCGATGGCGTTTTCGGCGCTGCCGGTGCCGGTCGAAACTACCTCGCCTTGGTCTACCCAGTTGAAGTTGGGGCTAGCCGGGTCGAGTGTCACGTTGGTAGCCAGCCCGATGGCCGAGGTATTGGTCCCAAACTTCGAGCACGAATAATACAGGTAGTATTTGCCGTTGCGGTACACGCACTCTGGTGCCCAGTACGTGTCGGCGGTGCGGTCGAAGCCCGGTACGCGGCTGGCTATCCAGCTGGGCTGCAGGCCGTTGAATACCGAGCGTGGGCCCGACTGCCAGTTCACCAAATCGGTGGAATACATGGCGTAGATGTCGGTGCCCGTCGTGAAAATCCAGTACTTGTTGCCCTCCTTGATGATGGTGGAAGGGTCGTGGCAATTGTCGTTGCCTTGCAGCGCGTAGGCCGCCGGAGTCGCCAGCAGCCCGATTAGCAGGCTAAGCAACGAGTTGAGTTGCAGCCAGTGGCGGCGTAGCGACAGGAGTGCGCGTGCCCCAGCGGTACGCTGGCGCGAGGAGAAAAGGTTTTCCATGCGAATGGGTGGGAAAAGGAAGTGTTTACACAAACGATTGTGAACAAATGTAACGGAATTTTTGATTTAGCAAAAGGAAAGTTTATGAAGCACAAAATTCTATTGGCTAACAGCTTAACAATGCTGTGTTGGGTGAATAGGAGTGGGGCCTAGCTACTGGCAAATGAGAAAGTAGGCTCACACTAAACAATCGATGCCCTAACTTGCGAGCGCTGTTCCCATCCTATAGCGCAGGCGGCATGCCGGCCCGGTTACCTATGTATTCATTCCAAAGGCTGCTGGGCGGTAGTACGTTGGCGTTGGCGCTAGCCCAGCCAGCCCTCGCCCAAAAAGCCGCTTCCAAGGTCACCCCCAAGGCTGACTTCCACCAGTGGGCCGCTACGCCCCCGATGGGCTGGAACAGCTGGGACTGCTACGGCCCCACCGTGACGGAAGCCGAAACCAAGGCCAACGCCGACTATATGGCCAAGTATCTGAAAGCCAGCGGCTGGGAATACGTGGTAGTCGATATTCGGTGGTACGTGGGCAACGACACCGCCCACGGCTACAACGAGAAAGACCCCGCCTGGAACCTCGACCAGTACGGCCGCTTCGTGCCCGCGCCCAACCGGTTTCCGTCGGCTGCCGGGGGCAAGGGCTTCAAGCCGCTGGCCGACTACATGCACGCCAAAGGCCTGAAATTTGGTATTCACCTCATGCGCGGCGTGCCCGTTATTGCGGCGCAGCGCAAGCTGCCCATCAAGGGCACCAAGCTCACGGCGGCCGACATCTACAGCAAGGACGGCCAGGCCGCCTGGCTGCACGACATGTACACGGTGGTGCCCACCAAGCCCGGCGCGCAGGAGTACTACAACTCGCTGTTTGAGCTGTACGCGAGCTGGGGCGTTGATTTCGTGAAGATTGACGACCTTTCGGAGCCCTACCACGCGGGCGAAATTGAGTTGATTCGCAAGGCCATCGACCGCACGGGGCGCCAAATCGTGTTCAGCATGTCGCCGGGCGAAACGCCGATTGCCTATGTGAAGCACGCCCAGCAGCACGCCAATATGTGGCGCACGGTGGGCGACTTCTGGGACAGCTGGGAGCAGCTCAAGGAGCACTTTGACGTGTGCCAGCGGTGGGCGCCCTACATCAGCACGGGGGCCTGGCCCGATGCCGACATGCTGCCGCTGGGCCGCCTGGGCATCCGGGCCGAGCGCGGCGACGACCGCCAGACGCGCTTCACGCCCGATGAGCAGCGTACGCTCATGACCTTGTGGAGCATCTTCCGCTCGCCGCTCATGTTTGGCGGCGACTTGCTGAGCAGCACGCCGGCCACGCTAGCCCTCCTCACCAACCCGCGGGTGCTGGCCGTGAACAAAGCCAGCACCCACAACCGCCAGCTGTTTCGAC